>AMFJ01007187.1_pt1 | contig 26605 bp, 29 predicted proteins | sample 427208 | NCBI WGS metagenome assembly AMFJ01 (sample SAMN02954298, study PRJNA114691) | groundwater metagenome | biome: aquatic; feature: subsurface aquifer; material: sediment; isolation source: subsurface aquifer sediment | place: USA: Rifle, CO | collected 2008-08 | reverse complement strand
GTCTCAGACGTTCAAGCTGTAGTTGATGGCTATAGTCTTATTAATATCCAAAGCCCTGAAGTAACAGGAACTATTACAGACAATTTAAACATACAAAAATTAATAGTTAGTTATTACAAAGAAAATGTATTCTTAGGTACAATTGCCAGTGAAGATCTTGTTGATACTGAAACCTTAACCCGCGACACTACAAATGACAGTTTAACAACCAACACCAAAACTTCATGGAACTATACATTCACAACCTCAGACACTTTAGATTATGGTAAATACAGGGTTGTACTAACTGCATATGACAAAGCAGGAAATATAGTTACAAACTCCCACAAATTAAACCTTCTAACCCAAGACAAAATTAACCTTCTAACGGGTAAAAAGGAAAAAGACACCCAAACTGCCTTTTCTATACCAGAACTCGAGAAGAAGGCTTTAGAAAAAAGAAAAATGGAAGCAGAAGAATTAACTAAACTTACAGATCAGATATTGGGAAGCCTTGGATATATTGGTACTCAAATATCATTGTTTTTTAATAATTTAGGTAATCAAATAGCCAATCTAACTAAATCAACAAGAGATTATATGGCCAGTATTGAAATTCCTACATATGAATTACCAAAAATAACACTACCAAATATCAAATTGCCAAATATGGATGAATATGCAACTAAATCTCAAGAACTAGCAAATAATTTCAACCTTCCTTTTATATCTTTTCAAAACCAATTAGACAACAAATTAAAACAAACTTCAAAAACTCTTGCCCTCTCGCTTATCTCAACAGGCAATAAAATATCAAACATAAATACCAACATCATTACTTCCTACAATGATTCATATTCTAAAGTTAAAAATAATGTAGCTAACACTTGGAGAGGAGATAAATTAGCAGAAGCAATAGAACTTAGTAAACTTCAGATTCAAAAACCAGTAGCCAAAACAAATAATTTTTTTGAAAAAACAAAAATAGTTTTAGATACTGCTTATGCTGTTTATTTTTCTAAGGAGCCAACTAAAATTACAGATGTAACTATTGAGGAAATTGGGGAAGACTATGCCGTAGTTTCATTTAAAACAAATCATCCTGCATGGGGCAAGGTTAATTATGGTGAATCACTTTCATATGGCGAAGAAGTGTTTATGATGGAAAGGTCATATGAACACAAAGCTAAGCTTACGGGGCTTACTAAAGGCAAAAAGTACTTCTTTGAAGTAATGGCTCAAAATAAAAACTATGCATATGATGCATATTATGGGTTTGAGACACAAAAATAATAATTATTTTGATATACTGACTTCATGATCATTTTAGGTATAGATCCTGGCACGGCTACTACTGGTTTTGGTTGTATTGAAGTAACTGACGTATCAGCGATGACTGGCGAAGGTTTAAAAGTTATTGAGTGGGGACTTATTGAAACTAATAAAGAACTTAAAAAAGAAGAAAGATTGGAAATAATTTACGAAAAAACTCTTAAACTTATAGAAAAATTTGAGCCAGACGCATTTATATTTGAAAAAGTATTCTTCTCTAATAATGCAAAAACTGTAATTGCAGTAGGACAAGCACAGGGAGTAATGCTTCTTGCAGCCAGAAAACTTAATATATTTGTTGCTGAATACGCACCTGGAACTATTAAAAAAATGATTACAGGTTCAGGAAGAGCAAATAAAAAAGAGGTTCAAGAACATGTTAGAAGGATACTGGGAAATAAAGTAAAAAGTGAAAAACGCAAGAAAACTCATTTTGATAATGCTGCAGATGCCTTGGCAATAGCAATGACTCATGCAATGAAAATTCACGAAGTAAATTTAGATTAATGTTCAAAGTTGGAAAAATAATTAATTTTTATCAAAAAATAGGAATAACCATTGTTGAATTAACTGGTAGCTTAACTGTTGGAGATAAAATTAAAATATACAAGGATGGAGAGTGCCTTTTAACTCAAAAGATTGATGAAATAAATATGAATCAGGAGAAGATTCCCTTTGCAAAACAAGGAGATGTGGTAGCATTAACCTTATTAAATGATGATCAGAAAATACAAAAAGGGGCAGAAATCTTCCGCCTCGGTGAGTTGGGAGTTAGATCCTGAAATTGAGAGAAGATCGCTCGATCTAATTAAAAATCTAGAACTAGAATGGCTCTCTTATGGCAGAATTTTTTTCTATCGCTCAATAAACTCAAAGGCAAGAGCATATGCAAGATGTTGGGGGTTACCAAAACTTTGGCAGAGAACATTAGGAGTGGAACCTGCTTACATAGTTGAAGTAATTTCTGAACATTTCGACAAACTCAGTGTAAAAGAACAAGATAAAGTATTACTTCATGAATTAACACACATCCCCCATAACTTTTCAGGAGCACTTGTTGCTCACACTAGACACAAAAAAGGTAGCTTTCATGACAAGCTTGATATATTATTGGAACAATACCATGCGAATAATCGTTCTTCACGGTGATGATACACAAAAAAGTTATGCTAGGCTTCAGGTCTTTATTGATGAAGCTAAAAAACGTGGTTGGAAAGTTACTGATTTTAATATTGAAGAAGTAGAAAACCAGAGTCTTTTTGGTGAGGAGTGTTTTTTTATCTTAAAAGATTACAAATTACTTGACAAAAAAACTCTTGAGAAACTTAAAAAGTATAGTGGTAATCTTATAGTGTACACCGCAAGGTGTAACCTTGCGGTTGAGTTAAAGAGATTAAATCCAGATACTGTAGAAAAATTTGAACTACCGATACTTCTCTGGAAGTTTTTGGATAATATGACAGTTAATGGACTCCATGAACTAGTAAAAACTCAAGCAGTTGAGTATGTTTTAGCGATGATGGCTTGGAAATTTAAACAAAATTATATTAAAAATTCATCTGAAAAAAATAGCAATTTAATTAAAGAGCTTGCAGAAATTGATATAAAATCAAAAACTGGAAAGGCTGATTTGCTACTCTCACTTGACCTATTACTCTCTAAACGCTTACAATGAAAATGAAATGAAACCACTTTCAGAACTTACAAAAGACGATATCAGAGATTTAAAATTAGTAGTTTTTGATGTGGATGGTGTGACAATTAAAAAAGGAACTAGCATTGAAGAAATAAAGACTACCTCTGAAACTAAGTTTACTATACGAACAAATAATTTAACTCAAGAAATGAAAAACAAATTATTTGAGCTAAAGCAAAAATATTTTGTGGCAATTTGCTCTGGTAGAAGCTCACTTTATTTAACTGATGTATTTAATGATCTTCTTTGGGATAACTTTGCCTTAATCAGCGAAATTGGAATTTTTACTCTTATAAATGGAGAATTAAAGCAAAATAGAAAATTTGGCTTAAAGGAACTTGAGAAAATGAAACTTATTAAAAATGATTTGGCAAAGTTGGTTGGCGATAAACCAAATATGGCTGACTTTGAGTTAAAGCAATTTTTAATTACTTTACATGCTTCTCATGAACTTCCAGAAGTCTATGAAATTATGAAGCGACATGATCCAGATGAAGAATTTTACTGCCTTTGGAATGGTGAAGCTTTTGATATAGCACCAAAAATATTAGATAAAGGACAATCTATTAAATTTTTAGCAAAAGAGCTTGGTATTGGAATACACCAAACAATGGCAAGCGGAAATGGGATTAATGATAAATCTATGACAGACGCTACTGGAATAGGAATAACCACAGATAAAAAATCACTAGAATCAGATTATTATACTGAAGGCAACGAGGAACTTGGCGGGTTTGAAATTATTGATAAATTATTAGAATTATCAAAATGAGATTCAGCTACGCCATAAAATATGAATTTAAATGAAGACTATACAAAACTAGATCCGTCAGAAGTAGAAAAAGCTTTGACCCTTTTTCCTGAGCAAATAAAAAATGCTTTTTCTCAGGCTGTAAATTGTAAATTGAAAATTGAAAATTTTGACAATGTTATTGTCAGTGGTATGGGAGGTTCTTCAAATGCAGGCAAAATTATTCAAGGATTATTAGAAGACAATTTTGAAAAACCATTTGTTGTCTATAATGACTATGGCCTTCCGGCTTGGGTAAATAAAAATACACTTGTTATCATTAATAGTTATTCAGGAAATACTGAAGAAAGTTTATCGGGATATGAGAGTGCTAAAGAAATTGGAGCACAAGTAATTGGAGTTTCAACAGGTGGAAAAATAAATGATGTTGTAATCGATCCAAAGGATACAAACCCTACGACATATCCCAAAACTGGACTAGGTGTGTCACTTGGTGGGCTAATGGGAGTGCTATATGCCATAGGCTGTATGCCATATGCTGAACAAGAACTAAAAGCTGCATTATCTGAACTTGAAGAGATTCGTGCTAATTGGAATGTAAAAGAGATGGCTGAGAATTTACATGGTTCTATACCTGTTCTTTTTGGAGGAAGACCTCTTCTAGGAGCTCTCAATGCTGGTAGAAATGCCATGTGTGAGATATCCAGAAACTTTACAGAATTTTATGACTTTCCTGAAGTAAATCACGTTCTTGTAGAGGCTGTTGGCAAGCCTGTTTCAGCACTTAATAAAAAATATCTATTTTTTGGAAGTAATTTTAATAATGATCGAGTTAAATTAAGATATGAAATAACAAAAAAAATCTTTGCCGAGCAAGACTTACATACTACATCCTACATACTACATTCTACAACTGTTCTAGGTCAGTCGTTGGAGCTAGCTCATTACTGTGCTTGGCTTGGATTTTACCTTTCAATTTTAGATAATACAGATCCCGGTCCTGAACCTTGGATTTTGAAACTAAAATCAGCTCTATCTCAGCCTGTTCACTAAGTGTATTATTAATTTATGCAATTGACTGTCCATCAAAAGAAAAATTTATCTGACTTTTTTATTAATATAGCTTCAGGTTGGTACGTTGCAGTATTTATCACACCTTTTATAACACAAGGTTTTGATTCTTCTTACTTTATTAAAATCTTCATTGTTGGTATTATTAATGCAGCAGGCTTTTTGTATTTGAGTTGGTGGGTATATAACAAATAAAATGGATAAATTTACTTATTTTAATTTTTTCGCTTATTCGTCAATGATTTTTATAATTGTGTTTAGTTATTTTTTAATCAGAAAAGACAAAATTAAAAATGTTAGATAATTTATTGGCAGACATTTTAAATAGTAATTGGACCTTGTTGATTATGTCAGTGTCTACAATAGTTGCCTTAGTGTTAGTTTCTAAAAGTAAGAGTATAAGGAAAAAATGATATGACGAATCTGCCTTTAGTAATTGACTTCAAAGATATTGACAAAGATTCAACTTTTTTAGTGGGAGGAAAAGGAGCTAACCTTGGTGAAATGATAAATTCTGGTTTTCCTGTTCCAAACGGTTTTGCTGTGACTGTTCCTTCATATGAGCTATTTTTACGCGAAAGCGGCGTAGCAAAGACCATTTATGAAATATTAGAGGTTGTTGACGTTGAAGATCCTGCACAACTTGAAAGTGCTGCAAAAAGAATCCAGAAAATAATTAACACCTCTAAATTTCCAGAATCTGTTTTTAAGGATGTAGTTAAATCGTACAAGAGACTAGGAGGAACCTTCTCAAAAGCTTTAGTCGCTGTTAGATCATCTGCTACAGCTGAGGATCTTCCTGGAATGAGCTTTGCAGGCCAGCAAGCAACTTTTCTAAATGTTAAAGGTGAGGCAAATTTGCAGGTTGCAATTCGTGAGTGTTGGGCATCACTTTTTACACCTCGTGCAATTTATTATAGACATTCAAACAAAATTAAAATTGAAAAGGTTGGAATTTCTGTAATAGTCCAAAAGATGGTCCAATCAGAGGTTTCTGGCATAATGTTTTCAATAGATCCTGTCACCAATAGAAAAGATAGAATAATTATTGATGCAGTTTGGGGATTGGGCGAAATGATTGTACAGGGCTCGTATATTCCTGATCATTATGTTATCCAAAAAGATACTTTCTCAATTCTTTCTAAGGAATTGAATGAACAAAAAATGCAATATATTAAAGATGGTAACCTAACTAAAGAAATTAAGGTTGCTGAAAAAAATATTAATAAAATCAAATTGACCGACGAGCAAATAATTTATCTTGCAAAGATATCTCAAAAGTTACAAGACCATTACTATTATCCACAGGACAGTGAATGGGCTTTAGAAAAAGGAAAATTATATATTGTTCAGACAAGACCAATAACGACTATCGAGAAGACAACAAAAGTAGCAAGTAGTATGCAGAACGTAGAAAGCCAGACAACAGCGCCAATTTTAAAGGGGATTTCTGCCAGCCCGGGGCTGGGTACAGGGGTAGTTAGAATTTTAAGATCACCGAAAGAGATCGATAAAATTAAAACAGGAGATATTTTAGTAGCGCCAATGACTTCACCTGATTATGTTCCTGCTATGAAAAAGGCAGCTGCTATTGTCACCAATGAGGGTGGAATGACTTCACATGCTGCAATAGTTTCTCGTGAAATGGGAATACCATGTGTTGTTGGGACTAAAACAGGAACAAAAGTCTTAAAAGATGGAGATATCGTAACTGTAAATGGAACAACAGGCGAAGTTTTCACCGGAAGTTTAAAATCTAAAATTGTTGAACCCGTAACCCGTAACTCGACACCTGTTCATAACCCAAAAACAGCAACTAAGCTCTACGTCAATCTTGCAGAACCTGATAGAGCCAAAGAGGTTTCAAAAATGGATGTTGATGGAATTGGTTTACTCCGCGCAGAATTTATGATTGCAGATATTGGTATTCATCCTAAAGAAGCAATTAAAAGACATACACAACATCTGTTCATAAATAAGATGGTTGAAAAACTTACAAAATTTTGTTTAGAATTTTCTCCTCGTCAAGTAGTTTATAGAGCAACAGATTTCAAAACAAATGAATACAGAAGCCTTGAGGGTGGTAAACATTGGGAACCTCTAGAATCAAACCCCATGCTGGGTTTCAGAGGAGCTTACAGATATATTTCTGATCCAGAAGTTTTTGGTTTGGAATTACAAGCTATAAAAGAGGTTCGTAAAAAATATCCAAACTTACAAATTATGATTCCATTTGTTAGAAGCCCCGATGAGTTAAGACGTGTTAGGAGAATTGTTGAGGCTTACGGGCTATTTGACGATCCACATTTTAAGTTTTGGATGATGGTTGAGATTCCTGTTAATATTATAATGATTGAAGAATTTATCAAAATTGGTATTGATGGAATTTCAATAGGTTCAAATGACTTGACTATGCTTATTCAAGGAACAGATAGAGATAATGCAACAGTTGCTACAGAATTTAATGAGATGAGCCCAGAAGTTCTGTGGGCAATTAAAAAAGTTATTAGAGCTTGCAATAAAGCCGGTGTTACATCATCAATTTGTGGTCAAGCAGCAAGCACCTATAATGAAATGATTGAAATATTAGTTAAAGCTGGAATAACATCAATATCTGTTAATCCGGATGCAGTTACAAGAGTTAGATCGATGATTCATGAAGCAGAAAAAAATATATGAAATTCAACTAACGTTATGAGTATCATTAAACGCATTTGGGCAAGAGAAATATTAGATAGTAGGGGAATTCCTACAGTCGAATGTTATTGTCAATTAGATGATGGCAGATTTGCTACAGCTTCTGTTCCCGCAGGTACATCAACCGGGTCTCATGAGGCATTAGAATTGCGTGATCATGATTCGACAAGATATCACGGAGAAGGTGTTTTAAAAGCGTGTGAAAATATAAACACAATTTTAGGTCCAGCAATAGTTGGAATGGATCCACTAAAACAGGCCGAAATTGATCAGAAATTAATTTCTCTCGATGGCACTGAGAATAAATCAAAATATGGGGGTAATTCAATTCTTGCTATATCTATCGTAGTTTGTAAAATAGCTGCTTTGTCTCAAGGCAAAGCTCTTTACACTTGGGTTAATGAATTATCTGTTGAGAGAGGTATGAAAAGTGGGGTAAAAGTTCCAACTCCATTATTAAACATGATTAACGGTGGTTTACATGGTGCTGGTAACCTTGATTTTCAGGAATTTTGGATGATTCCTGCTACAAATAAAAAATTTCACGAGGGGTTACAGATGGGAGTAGAAATTTATCAAACAATTGGAGATAATTTAACTCGACGTGGTGCAATTCATTCTGTCGGACATGAAGGAGGATATGCTCCTAATTTATTTACTAACGCAGATGCATTTGAAGTTTTTGTTGAGTCAATACGTTTAACTAATTATTCTCTTGGAAGAGATGTCTTTTTGGGTTTGGATATAGCCGCAAACAGTTTTTATAAAGATGGTGATTATACAATTCGCGATAGATCTTCAACTCTTTCTGATGATCAACTTTTAGATTATTATAAAGAATTGGTAAATACTTATAGATTAGCAGTAATTGAGGACGCTTTTCAGGAAGATGCCTGGGATTCATGGAGAAAATTGTATACAGAACTTTCTGGTACGGCAATAATTGTAGGCGACGATATTCTTTGTACCAATCCAAAAAGGCTTCAGAAGGCAATTGACGAAAAAGCCTGTAATGGTGCTGTAATAAAACCCAATCAAATAGGTACTGTTAGTGAAACTTTACAAGTTATTAAAATGACTAAAGATGCGGGATGGAAAGTAATTGTTTCTCATAGATCAGGCGAAACAAATGATACGTTTATAGCTGATTTTGCGGTTGGTGTTGCTTCTGATTATGCCAAATTTGGTGCACCAGCAAGAGGTGAGAGAGTAGCAAAATATAATAGATTGTCGGCGATAGAATTAGAGCTTGAATACTTCAAATGAATTCTAAATTTGTTATATTAAGCATATTGGATGGTTGGGGTATATCGGCACCTAACGCAGGGAACGCAATATCACTTGCAAATACAATCAACATAAATAGATATACTGCAAGTTATCCACACACTCAATTGAGCGCATCTGGTGAATCAGTTGGACTTCCACATGGAGAAGCCGGAAATACTGAAACTGGCCATCTAAATATTGGGGCTGGAAGAATTGTGTATCAAGATTTAATGAGAATTAATATGTCAATTGCAGATGGAACTTTTTTTTTAAATCAAACATTGCTTGATGCAATTAATCATGCAAATAAAAACAATTCGAATTTGCATTTAATGGGATTGATTGGTGCTGGAGGTGTCCACTCAAACATAGAGCATTTATTTGCCTTAATTCAAATGTGTAGCAAAAATAATTTTAGAAGAGTGTACTTACATCTTTTTACAGACGGAAGAGATTCTCCTCCATCTGCAGCAAAAATATATATCCAGAAAGTAAACGAAGTATGCAAACGTGAGAATGTCGGTCAAATCGCTTCTATTATGGGTAGATATTGGGCAATGGACAGAGATCTCAGATGGAATAGAACTGAAAAAGCATATTTAGCACTTACTAAAGGTGTGGCCAACTTAGTTAAGACTTCAGAGGAAGCTATTGATAGTTCGTATGAAAATGGAAAGACAGATGAATTCATTGATCCTGCTTTAATTTGTGATCAGTCAGGAAAACCCTTAGCAACAATTAAGGATAATGATGCGGTAATATTTTTCAATTTTAGAATTGATAGACCAAGGCAGTTATCAAGAGCTTTTCTTTTTACTGATATAAATAAAATAAATGAAGTTCAATCATTTGATCCGTTTCTAGTTAAATATAAGAAAAAACATTTAGCAGAAGACATTCAGCAAGAAACAACTTTTAAAAGAGATGAAAAAATAAAAAACTTATTTTTCGCAACCATGACACAATACGAAAAACCTTTAATTGATGCAGGTGCAAAAGTTGTATTTACCCCAGAAACGGTTGACATGCCACTAGGCAGAATAATCTCAGACAATGGGTTCAAACAGTTAAGAGCATCTGAAAGTGAAAAGGAAAGGTTTGTAACTTTTTATTTTAATGGACAACAAGAAATATCAATGGATTTAGAAGAAAGATTAATTGTTCCTTCCCCCAAAGTGTTAACTTATGATTTGAAACCCGAGATGAGTTCAATCATCTTAACTGACTCAATCCTTGAACGTTTAAAAACTACTCAAGATTATAAATTTATATTAGTGAACTATGCAGCTCCTGACATGGTGGGTCACACAGGAAACATTGGTGCGGCAGTTAAAGCTTGTCAGGTTGTGGACGAATGTGTAGCAAGACTTGCCAACTTTGTGTTGGCATATGATGGAGCATTAGTAATCACTGCAGATCACGGTAATTGTGAACAAATGATTGATCCACAATCAGGACAAATTGAAACTGAACATAGTAGTAATCCTGTTCCATTAATTATTATTTCCAAAGATTTTACGGGCAGAGGACAAACACTGTCGTCTGGAGTTTTAGCCGATGTTGCACCTACTGTTTTGGGTTTATTAGGCCTTTCAATCCCTTCACAAATGTTAGGAAGAAATATGCTTGAAGGGTTTTAGACAAATTAAATAACTCGTCCGTACTTTCGGATTAATCCTACTACTTTACCTTGTATTGTAACTTCCTTTGCGAAAATAGGTGACATTGTAGCGTTAGCTGGTTCAAGCCTAATTCTAGTTGCTTCTTTAAAATATCTTTTAAGTGTTGCCATTCCATTTTTTAATAGAGCCACAACAATTTCACCATTGTTTGCCGTTTCTGTTTGTTCACAAATTACGAAGTCACCATCATTTATATGATCCTCAATCATTGATAAACCTCGTACTTGTAAAACATAAACTCTTTTAGTTTTGCTTGCAAAATTTGGAGGAATAGACATATGAGCATTTGGGTCAGACATTGGTTCAATTGGTTGACCGGCTGCAATATAACCTAATATAGGGACACTTATGCCTTCATTGTTATAATTGATGGGAGTAGTGAGTTCCATTTTTCGAAGCCGTCCAGAAGTTCTTTTAAGAAGACCTTTTTCAACCAATCCCTGAACATGTTCATGAACTGTTGCTAAGGAATTAACTCCAATTGCATCTGCAATTTGTCTAAGAGTTGGTGCATAACCAGAATTTTCCACACTTTGTCTAATAAAATCTAATATTTGTGCTTGTCTTCTGTAAACTACTGGAGCTGATTTAGATATTGCCATGAGTTAATATTACGAATCATTACCGAATCCGTCAACTAGATCTTTTTATATCATGATATAATTGGTGCCATGCAATTTAAGTTAAAAACCAACTACACACCTATTCCTGAACAACGGAATGCAGTAAATCAGTTAGTCAATAATATCAATAATTCAGTAAAATATCAGACTCTACTGGGAGTAACTGGAAGCGGAAAGACTTTTACTGTTGCTAACGTAATTGAAAAATTACAAAGACCAACTCTTATAATTTCACACAACAAAACATTGGCGGCACAACTTTATCAAGAAATGAGAGATTTATTTCCAGAGAATGCAGTTTCATATTTTGTTTCCTACTATGATTATTACCAACCAGAAAGCTATATCCCATCAACAGATACATATATTGAAAAGGACTCTGCCATCAATGATTTAATAGACAAATTGCGTCTTGCGGCTACTACTAATTTATTAACCAGAAAAGATGTTATTGTGGTTGCTTCTGTCTCGTGCATTTATAATATTGGCTCTCCGAATGAATATGGTAAGTTTGCATTTGAATTTGTTCAAGGAATGAAAATAACCAGAGAACAAATAATTGATAAGCTTCTTGATTTGCAATATGAAAGGTCAGAATTTGGATTTCATAGAGGTACATTTAGAATTAGAGGGGAAAATATTGATATCTATCCTGCATACGAGGATATAGGAATTAGGATTGAGGAATCAGGAGGAACAATAAAATCAGTTAAATTAATCCATGCAGTAACTGGTCAAATAATTAAGAACCAAGCACTAATCACCAATAGTTTTACATTGTATCCGGCAAAACATTTCATTGCAGATCCAAAAACCCATGAATCTACATTTACTAACATAAAAAGAGATTTGGATTTACAAGTTGCTAACTTAAAATCTCGAGGAAAAGCTTTAGAAGCACAAAGATTATCACAAAGAGTTACTTATGACATTGAGATGATAAAAGAGATTGGTTATGTCAAAGGTATTGAAAATTATTCTCGATATTTTGACGGGAGAAAAGCAGGAGATGCCCCATTTTCACTTTTGGATTATTTTTCAAAGCAAAACGGTGACGGGTGGTTAGTAATTGCTGACGAATCACATATTACTTTTCCTCAAGTTAGAGGAATGTTTACAGGAGATTTTTCAAGAAAATCAACATTAATAGATTATGGTTTTAGACTTCCTTCTGCACTTGACAACAGACCTTTAAAATTTGATGAATTCATGAGACGTATTCCAAATTTCATTGCTCTCTCTGCCACTCCTGATGAGTGGGAACTTTCAATATCAGAAGGCCATATTGTTGAGCAACTTTTAAGACCAACAGGAATACCAGATCCTGAAGTTGTAATAAAAGCTACTACAAATCAAATTGCAGACGTCATAATTGAAATTAAGAAAGAAGTTAAAGAAAAAAGAAGAATTTTAGTTACAACGTTAACCAAAAAAACAGCTGAAGACTTATCAAGTTATCTAGAAGAACAAGGATTAAAAGTTGCTTATCTTCACTCCGATGTCAAAACACTTGACAGAACTGATATTTTGGATAATTTAAGAAATGGAAAATATGATGTTTTAGTAGGGATTAATCTTCTTCGTGAAGGCCTTGATCTTCCTGAGGTTGGGCTTGTTGCAATACTGGACGCTGATAAGGAAGGATTTTTAAGAAGCCAGACAAGTTTAATTCAAACAATGGGAAGAGCTGCAAGACATGTAAAAGGCAGGGTTATTATGTATGCAGATAAAATCACAGGATCAATGGAGAGAGCCTTAAGTGAGGTCAGAAGACGTAGGGAATACCAGATAGCAGAAAATAAAAAATATGGAATTATTCCAAAATCTATTTCAAAGCCGTTACGTCTAAAACTAATAGAAAAAGATGAAGAAAATAAAACTGATTTTGCATTAGAAACAGGGATTGTAGGTACTGAAAGCCTAACTCCAATGGATAAAAAGAAATTAATTAAAAATTTACAAAAAGAAATGGTCCTCGCCGCCCGTGACTTAAATTTTGAGTTAGCCGCAGAGATTAGAGATAGAATAAGAAAACTAGAGCAAGAATAATTCTATACCAGCCGAAGAGGTTAAAATTATGGTTTTGAACGAATTTTATCAGCCATTTTACAACTACATAGGCAGTTAAGAAACTTATTAAGAAACCAATTAACAAAGTAACCAAGTTACTATTTGTCCATATGGTCAAATCAGTTTTAGTAATATCTAAAACCGTAGCTCCAAGCATTGTAGGAATTGCAAGAAGAAAAGAAAACTCTGTAGCTTCCTTTCGATTCATTCCAACTAACATTCCACCAAATATAGTTGCAAATGCTCGGGAAACACCTGGGATCATGGATAATACTTGAAGGATTCCAATTACAAGGTAGCTATTAGTCGTTAGTTTTTGGCTATTAGCTTTATGATAAAACTTCTCAAATAACAACATGATGACTCCACCTAAGAGTAAACTCCATACAACCACTATAGAATTGCCAATTAAATATAATTTAATATATTTATACAAAAATAATCCAAAGAAAGCGGATGGCAAAAAGGCAATTAATAACTTTTTGTATAAATCTAGATTAAAATCTGTAACAAGTTTTTTAAAATAAATAACTACTACTGCAAGAATTGCTCCAAGCTGGATTATAATCTCAAAAGATTTCACAAATTCAGTCTGCATCACACCCGCGAGGTGTGATACTAATATCAAATGTCCCGTTGAAGAAATTGGTAAGAATTCTGTTATTCCTTCAACTATTGATAATAGTAGTGTCTGAATCAGATTCATGCTGTATAATTGTACATCCATGAATGAATTTATCCAAGTTAAAGGTGCGAGACAACATAATTTAAAAAATGTTTCTCTTGATATTCCAAAGAATAAATTAACTGCTTTAACTGGCGTATCTGGTAGTGGTAAATCTTCATTTGCATTTGATACTTTGTATGCAGAAGGACAAAGAAGGTATGTAGAAAGTTTGTCAACTTACGCTAGACAATTCTTGGGAATAATGGAAAAGCCTGATGTAGATTCAATTACTGGTCTTTCGCCTGCGATTTCAATTGATCAGAAAACAACATCAAGAAATCCGAGGTCAACTGTTGGAACTGTTACTGAAATTTATGATTATTTAAGACTTCTGTTTGCTCGTGTAGGACATCCTCATTGCCCTATTTGTGGAGATGAAATAAGTCAACAAACACTTGAGGAAATCATAAATAAAATACTTATAATGAAAGGTCGTTTCTATCTTTTAGCACCTGTAGTTAAAGACAGAAAAGGAGAATTTAGCGCCCTTCTCGATAATTTAATTTCTAAAGGCTACTCAAAGGTAAGAATTGATGGTGTGTATAAAGATTTGCACGATGATTTTAATTTAATTAAAACAAACAAACATACAATTGATGTTGTCGTTGATAAAGTTTCATTGCAAGGTCCAACCTTGCAATCTACAAGATCACGACTTTTTGATTCTGTATCTCAAGCTTTAAAGCTTGCTGACGGATATGTAATTCTTTCAGAAATTAAAGATCATAGTTTTGTAATTCCTGATTACCCAAAAGAATATGTAGATCATCTTTATTCTGAAAAATTTTCTTGTCCTAAAGACAATATTTCTCTTCCTGAAGTAGAACCTCGAAGTTTCTCATTTAATTCACCACACGGAGCATGTCCAACTTGTACAGGTCTGGGAAAATTACTAAAGGTTGACCCAACTCTTGTATTTTCAGAAGTATTATCAATTATGGAAGGAGGAATTTTACCTTTTAGTTCCATGTTTGATCATGAAACATGGTATGCCAAAACAGTTATTATAATGTGTGAAAAACAGAAAATTAATACACATATTCCAATTAATAAATTATCTGAATTAGAAATTAAAGTATTGTTGTATGGAACAGGTAGTGACATTTATGAAGTAGCTGGAATTAATAAATTTGGAAAAAATACCAAAATTTGGCAGAAATATGAGGGAATTGTTAATAGTATTGAAAGAAGGTACAAAGAAACTGATTCGGATTATATCAAAGGAGAATTTGAAAAGTATATGAGGGAACAGGTTTGTGAAACCTGTAATGGTGCAAGGTTAAAGAAAGAAGTTTTGGCAGTTACAATAAATAAAGAATCAATATCAAAAGTTACAAGTAATTCAGTTAAGTCTTTAATTATCTGGACGAATGAATTAGAAAATAAATTAAATTCAAGAGAAAAACAAATTGGAAAACTGATATTGGTAGAGATAGAGGGCAGACTTAAATTTTTAGAATCTGTAGGTCTTGAATATTTGACTCTTGATAGAGTAGCGGGGACATTATCTGGTGGAGAAGCACAAAGGATAAGACTTGCCTCACAAATTGGATCTGGCCTTACAGGAGTTTTGTATGTTTTGGACGAGCCTACAATTGGCTTACATCAAAAGGATAATCAAAAGTTAATAGATACATTGAAGCAATTAAGGGATTTAGGGAATACTGTAGTTGTTGTTGAACATGATCAGGAAATGATGATGGAAAGTGATTTTTTAGCTGATTTTGGACCAGCTGCAGGGAAACTGGGGGGAAATATTATTGCATCAGGGACACCAAAAGAAGTAATGAAAAATCCTAAATCAATAACAGGACAATATTTAAGCGGTAAACGCAAAATTAATCAGTCTCTCAATAATTCAGTAATTCAGTCGGAACAGAAAACTCTAAAAATTTATGGAGCAAGGCAATTTAATTTAAAAGACGTCAATGTTGAATTCCCTCTTAGCAAACTTGTTTGTATTACTGGAGTATCAGGGAGTGGTAAATCAACACTTTTAGTAGAAACTGTATATCCTGCCCTGCAGCAAGAATTTAATCCATTCTTCAAAGGCGAAATCGGCAAGTATAAACGAATAGAAGGAATTGATAATATCGACAAAGCAATTTTAATTGATCAATCACCAATTGGAAGAACCCCTAGAAGTAACCCTGCAACTTATACAGGTCTTTTTGATCCAATTAGAGATGTTTTTGCTTTAACAAGGGAAGCTAAAATTCAAGGATATAAAAAGGGACAGTTTTCATTTAATTTAAAAGGCGGAAGATGTGAAGCCTGTGAAGGTCAAGGACAAGCAAAAATAGAAATGCAGTTTATGCCTGATATTTGGGTAGCTTGTGAAGTGTGTCATGGTAAACGTTACAATTCCCAAACCTTAGAAGTTTTGTATAAAGGCAAAAGTATCTCAGATTGTTTGGATTTAACTATCACAGAGGCAGTTGAATTTTTTAATTCACATCCTAAAATTTATGAAAAATTAGAAACACTTAAAGACGTTGGTTTAGGATATATGCAACTTGGACAACCTGCAACACAACTTTCGGGAGGTGAAGCTCAAAGAGTTAAACTTGCAACAGAACTCTCAAAAAGACAAACGGGAAATACTTTTTACATTTTAGATGAACCAACAACAGGCCTTCATTTTGCAGATATAGAAAAGTTATTAAAAGTTTTAAGACTATTAGTTTCTAAAGGGAATACGGTTTGTGTAATAGAACATAATCTAGATGTCATTAAAAATAGTGACTGGGTAATTGATTTAGGACCAAATGGAGGAGATGGTGGGGGTGAAATTATTGCAGTAGGAACTCCGAAAGATATTAAAAATAACAAAAATTCAATAACTGGAAAGTATTTGTAAATTGACCATATTTGATATTAATGAGAATATTTACAAAATTTAAAATTATTGTAAATTATAATTATGGCACATAAGAACTTTTGTGATATTTGTAATAACGAGCTTGAATATTATGAACTAATCCGCGTAGACAAAAGACATGGAGGTGGAGAATATTGTAAAAAATGTTGATATGATGAGAGACAATGGAAAGTAATCCACATGAAGAGTACCTCAGACGAAGAATAAAAATTTTGATACAATTGTAAAATGAATCGAATTCTAAAGTTTTTCGCAATTTTAATTTTGTTAACTAGCTTCTATTTTCTAGTGCCTAGTGCCTCTTCTGCTTCTGGTGAATTTAATACAGATTTCGATGTTACTTACACTGTCAAAGACAGTGGTGTAACTGAAGTATTGAATAAAATTATTTTAACTAATGTTTTTAGTAACATGTATGCAACTTCCTATTCAATAGTTTTAGATTCAATAAATCCTACAAACATTAAGGCTTATGGCTTAGATAAACCTTATTTAGTAGAAACTACAAAAGATGGAGAGAAGACAACAATTAAAATTAGGTTTCCTGATAGTGTTGTAGGAAAAGATAAATCCAGAGTTTTTTACGTAAGTTTTGAGGAATCCTCTTTTGCAATTAGAACAGGTGAAGTTTGGGAAATTTCAATCCCAAAAATATCTGAAGAAGCCACATTTTCCTCTTATAATTTACGTCTTTTAATTCCAGGGAAATTAGGGCAAGAAGCGTATATTTCACCTCAACCAAGATCAAAAACAAATAAAAACGGATTTACTGAATACAATTTCAGCAAACAAGATGTAGAAAAAACTGGTATAGTTGCAGGTTTTGGAGCATTTCAGGTTTTTTCGTTTAATTTAAGTTATCATCTCGAAAACCCTCTCTCTAGAAGTACAACAACTGAAATTTCACTTCCACCAGATACTGCATATCAAAAAATATATTATGAAAACATAAATCCACGACCTACTAATATGTATGTTGATAGTGACGGAAATTGGATTGGCGAATATAAACTAGAGCCCAGACAACGAATTGACGTTGCAGCTAATGGATATGTACAAATTTTTTCCAATTACAGACCATTTAATAAACCTTCGCAAGAATCGATAAACCAAAATCTTGTACCCCTTGAATATTGGGATATTAATAATCCTGAAATTGTAAAGTTATCACAAACGCTTAAAACTCCAAGACAAATATATGACTTTGTATCAACAAAACTAAAATATGATTATGAAAGAGTAAAACCAAATGTTGAAAGACTTGGTGCTGTCAAAGCTCTCGAAAATCCTCAGTCTGCAATTTGTATGGAATTTACTGACCTTTTTATAACTTTAGCAAGAGCAGCCGGTATTCCCGCAAGAGAAATAAATGGCTTTGCATATACTGAAAATCCAGAAATACAACCTCTTTCGTTGGTAAACGATGTGTTACACGCTTGGCCTGAGTATTACGACAGTGAAAAAGAGGTTTGGATTCCAATTGACCCAACTTGGGGATCTACAACTGGCGGAGTGGATTATTTTACCAAACTAGACCTAAGGCATTTTGCTTTTGTAATACACGGAAAAAACTCAAAACAACCATATGCAGCAGGATCATATAAATTAGGAGAGAACCCACAAAAAGACGTTTTTGTAACTTTTGGCAGTTTGCCACAAGTTAGAAATGCAAAATTAGATTTGAATGTAAAAACAGAAAGTTGGATACCTTTAATCTCAAACAAAATTGATTTAACAGTTTTAAATAGTGGTCCCGTTGCGGTATACAATGTTAAACCAAAAATTTATTTCGATGGTATTGAAATATCTCATAAAAATGAGGTTGAAGTTCTATTGCCTTTTCAAAAGTATCAAAGCACTTTAGACGTACCTTTTTCATTTCTTGGCACAAATACTCCTGATTCAGTAAGAATAGTAGTAAATGAAGAGGAAATAACTATTCCTACCAACAAAAGACAAGTTTTAATTTACAACTTAATTTTTATCTTTGTTGTAGCATTTTTAATTTTATTAACTATAATTATTAGACTTAAAAAATGGAAATTTTCAAAAAAGAATTCCTAAAACTACCCGAAATCCCCGGAGTCTATACCTTTTGGAAAAGATCTTCCACATCTGGAACAGATGTTCCTATTTATATAGGCAAATCAATAAACCTAAAGTCAAGACTTAATAGCTACCTTGATTTACATCTTGGAGTTAAAACTCAGAAAATGGTTTCAGAAGCTGACAGAGTAACATATATTGAAGTAACATCTGACCTTGAATCCCTACTTCTGGAAGCAGATCTTGTTCATAAATTTAAACCAAAATACAATATTTTACTAAAAGATGATAAACATGCATTGTATATAGTAATAACAAAAGAGGAATTTCCAAGAGTTTTGACATCACGTAAATTCGGAGATTTTGGACCATTTCCTAACACAAACAATGTCAAAACAATACTTAGATTAATTAGAAAAATATTCCCCTTCTCTGACCACAAAATTGGTAAAAAACCATGCCTCTACTCACATTTAGGTCTTTGTTCACCATGTCCTAATACCGGATTAGACAAAAATATATATTTAAAAAATATCAGAAATATTAAATTGGTGCTTTCGAGAAAATTTAATATTGTCAGAAAAAATTTGGAAAAGGAAATGAAAAATTTTTCGATACTACAAAACTATGAAGAAGCCAAAATAGTTAGAGAGAAAATAAAATTACTTGATTATATAACTCAAGAAAAAATATCTACTGAAAAATTTTTACAAAATCCAAATTTAGTTGAGGACAGGAGAAGTGAGGAATTAGAAGGTTTAAAAAGCTTATTTACAACATATAACTTACATTTTACATCACTTCATAGAATTGAGTGTTTTGATGTAGCTCATTTATCAGGAGTAAATGCAACTGCGTCGATGGTTGTTGCAATTAACGGTGAAGCAGCTCATTCAGAATATAAACATTTTAAAATTAAACAAAAAAATGGTCAAAATGATTATGACTCAATGAGAGAAATTGCAAGGCGACGTCTTAATAATCTTGAAAGCTGGGGAAAGCCTAATTTAATTATAGTTGATGGAGGATTGGGGCAAGTTAAAATATTTAACGATGTTTTTGAAAAGTTTAAAATATCTGTAGTTGGAATTGCAAAGCATCCAGATAGATTAATCTTTCAAGATGGAAAAAAGATCAGGTTACAAGGTCCAACCTTGCAATTGGTGGCTAGAATTAGAGATGAAGCACATAGATTTGCGAGAAGATTACATCACAAACTATTATCAAAAACTCTTCTCACTTGACATCTATATAGTAAATACTACATACTAAATACTATATTTATAAAATTCAGTTTAAAACTATGAAACGAATACTTCGTCATTTTGTAATTGATTCAGTATCAATATTTCTTGTATCCTCAATAGCTTCTGGAATGGTTTTTCAGAAAGGGATTGAGACGGTTCTTTTGACAGGTCTAGGCTTAACAGTAGCCTCTCTTATAGCCAAACCTGTAATTAATATTTTGCTTCTGCCTGTAAACCTCATTACTTTTGGGCTATTTCGTTGGGTTTCGGCCGTAGCGGTACTTTACATAGTCACTTTAACGGTTCCCGGATTCAAGATATTAAATTTTAATTTTGGAGGTTATACAAGTCTTTGGATTGACATTCCACAAGTATATTTTGTTGGTTTTTTGGCTATTTTGGCTTTTTCATTTTTACATTCAATAATTTCCTCCTTTATTTATTGGCTAATTAAGTAAGCAAAGCTTGCCACTTCGTGGTAATATTTTGATATACTATATAAATATGCAACAAATTGTTCAGATAATCCAATCCATTAGTGCAATTCTCTTAATTATCTTTGTTTTGATCCAAGTTAGAGGTACTGGATTCTCTAGAAGCTCAAATTCGTCATCTTTTACAAGACGTGGTGTTGAAAAATTAGTATTTAAACTTACCTTTTTTGTAGCTGCATTATTCTTAGTGATGTCAGCTATTTCACTTTTTCTTTAAAATGTCACCTCGATATATAATTAGATTTATACAAGCTTTTTTTAAACGTTTTAAAGCAATTATTGTAATTGGTTTTGTTGTGGGCATACTTTTTTTTCTACTGGTAGAGTTTTTTCTACCTCTTATTTCGTTTGAATCTGAGAGAATTGGTATAGTAGGTAGATTTACTACTGATAATATGCCTGAAGAGATCTCTTCAAAGTTGTCAAATGGCTTAACTCATATAGATAATAGTGGTAATGTTAGCCCAGCAATAGCAAAATCCTGGGAATCACCCGATGGTGGTAAAACGTGGATATTCGAGATTAATAATTCATCGACTTGGGACGATGGTCAAAAAATTAAAGCTGCTGACATTGATTATCAATTTAGTGATGCAACGATTGAAGTAATTAATGATAATACGATTAAATTTAATTTGACCAGTCAATTTTCTGCATTTCCAATAATTGTTTCAAGACCATTATTTAAAAAGGGCCTAATTGGAAACGGTGAGTGGACAGTCAAAAATCTATCACTATCTGCTGGCTACATTCAGAAATTGGTAATTTCAAATAAAGACAAATCAAATAATATTACTCATAAAATTACATACAAATTTTACCCATCTGATGACAGATTACGTTTGGCATTTAAACTTGGTCAAATTGACAAAATTGCTAAAACACAGGACTCATTAGATTTTGAATCCTGGAAAACAGTTAATATTTCAAGGGAGATAGGTTATGATAACTTGGTTGCATTATTTTTAAATACTGATGACGAAAAATTTAATAACAAATCATTTAGACAAAATGTTGCCTACGCCATAGATAAATCAGATTTTGATGGAGTGAGAGCAATTGGGCCTCTGTCTCCAAATTCCTGGGGTTATAATTCACAAGTCAAACAATATGCTCTAGATTTAGATAAAGCAAAAGATGCAAAAGATAGTAAAATTATTATATCTACTTTACCAAATTTATTAAAAACAGCCGAAAAAATAAAGAATGATTGGGAAGATGCCGGTATTCAAAGTGAAATTCAGGTTGTCACAAATGTTCCTGAAAATTATCAAGCGTTTTTAGCGACAATTGATATTCCAAAAGATCCAGATCAATATAGTTTGTGGCACTCAACACAAACATCAACAAATATTTCTCATTTGAAAAACCCAAGAATAGATAAGTTATTAGAAGATGGTAGAACAGAACTAGACCAAGAAACCAGAAAAAAGATATATTTAGATTTCCAAAGATTTTTAGTTGAAGAAGTTCCCGCTGTTTTTTTATATCACCCAACCTATTACACAATAACTAGAAAGTGATTTTCTTCACTTTGTTGATACTATCTATATCATGAATTGATACAGGTATTGCATTTTTGATGCCAGCAGGCAGGTATCTGGTTTCATTAACCAAATCAGACTTAGTTAATAATATAATTTCTTTTTTCCTTAACATTTCTGGATTATATTTTTTCAATTCGTTTCTAACAATTTTATAATCTCTAGCATAATTGTCTGAAGTTGCATCAATACAATGAATCAAAACTTTTACCTTTTCAATATGTTTTAGGAAATTTATTCCCAGACCTTTGCCTTCTGATGCTCCTTCAATAAGACCTGGGATATCAGCAACAACTTTACCATTAATTACACCAAGATTTGGAGAAATGGTGGTAAACGCATAGTTTCCTATTTTCGCATTAGAATTAGTTAATTCATTTAACAAACTGCTTTTACCTGCATTAGGAAGACCGATGAGTCCATAGTCAGCAATTAATTTAAGGTTAAGTGTTAGATTCATAATCTCTCCAGGAAATCCTTTTTGTGCTTTCATTGGAGTTGTGTTTCTGGCACTTCTGAATTCCCAATTACCATGTCCACCATCCCCACCTTTTAAAAGTTTCACTGTTTGGCCAACTTTGGTTAGTTCAAGTAATATTTGGCCTGTCCCTCTGTTAATTAATTCTGTGCCAACAGGTAAAATAATAGTTAAATCTTCACCCTTGCCACCACTTCTTATATTATCTCCACCAGGGATTCCGTTTTCTGCAGCAAGAACAACTTTTTTGCTAAATTGGTATAGAACTGTTAAATCGCCTGTTGTAGTAACAAACAAATCTCCACCTCTTCCTCCATTTCCACCATCAGGACCACGTCCAAGTTTCTTAAATGAAACTTTTCCATTTCCACCATTACCAGCACAAAATGTAACATCAATTTTGTCAAGAAGCATGGGTGGCTTAGCGAGTGGTCTTAGAACTGCATTCTCTAATAATAGGCTCGAAAATGATTATCTAAAAACACTTTTATTTGCTTACGCTAATTAATCCCCCATTCCATACTGCTATTATATCATCACTTCTCCCTATTCAAAAACTCAAAAATTGAGACACATAACTATTAGGGGAGTGAGGGCCAATAAAAATGAATAAATTAGTACTAATTTGGAGCAATAACCGAAGATGGATTAACGCACTATCTGTTTTTTAATTTTTCTTATTTTTATTACCACAGGTGGCAAAAAAACAACAATCCACAATGCAACCAAGTTAGTCATGTTTATATCACCGTCATTAAGGAAGTACAAAATGCTAGATGCTATAAATAAACTAACACCAAACCAAACACCCCACTTGACGACACTAAGTAAAAACTTGAAAAACTTCATAAGGAAATTATACTCTTTTTTTAAAGAAATTTTGATAATATCCAAACAGCAAGTGAAAAGATGCTCAAAGTTATAGCTCCTAAAATATAAGTCATAAATATCTGATTCCAGTTTAATTTAATATGTTCCATTTTGAATCTTTGAGTTGTTGATAAATAGTTATATTCAATTTTTGGATTTTGTGTATTCATTACAGTATTGTTTGGCATGCTTATATTTTCAATTTCAGACCAAACTCTATATGTACCAAGTGGCAGAATTGGAAAATACAGAAGTACAAACCATTTTGTCGCTATATAGGAGCCGTCAGGATTTACATCTTGTCTACCGTATAGGGTTGTCCCAATTCCGTTAAAAGTTTGCATAGTTCAATTATACAACTTTCTGCTAAGGGATTATTACGTTGATATCCCATAATTTTTAATTTGTCTTTTCAAGTGGTACAATACGCCTAGTTTTAGAAAGTTTGATTAACAGCAATCAAGACATTTCGTTTGTTCAATCGCACCATAAAATCATAAGGAGAAGGAATGAAAACAATAGGTAAGTTTTTGTTGTTAATTATCCCGTTTCTTTTAACGGTGATAATGCGAATCGTTGTATTCATTGGAGTAATAAGGCTTAATTTTGGAATGAGTGATGAACTTGATACTGATATGGGATTCATCGTTCCAGATACTGCCAGATGGTTAAATATGTTTTGGGACTTAATGCTTGGTAGATATCCAGACCAACCCCATCACAAACCAGTTGCCGTGTTCTTCACTGCAATAATGGCAAGTCTTACTACAATAAAATTGTTGTTTCTGTCCTTGTTCTCATGGAAGAGATGATAATAGTCCTGTGTGGATATAACGAAATCGAATCAAATCGAAATCAATATATCCACTCAGGCAAGTAATTTTTTATCTTCAACAGTCGATTATTCAACTCTGTATTGCTCCCAGTTTTTATTTATCCAAATAGTTGAATTTCCAATAACTTCTGAAGTTGGAACAACATAAAGTCTTTCAAGTTGGCAAAATTCATTGAAGCATAGGAACCAAAATCTCTTTGCCCAGCGTTTCTGTGCCTTTTTATTGACACAAAAGAACCAGCCTCTAGTTTGTCCACCACCCAAAGATGGGCGTGCAGACTTAACTTCTATTTTGTCACCTCTAAAACTTATATCGTGACTAGGTTTCCTAACTAATTCAGAACCTTTTAATAGCCATTGAGCTAAAAGCTCTCCCAAAGTGGCGGTAGGTCTTTTAATTTTTTTAATCATAATTTAATCACCCCCAGACGATTTTTTCTCCATCTTTATCTCCATCAAGTGTAAACATTTTGCTTCTGCCCATTTTCTTCTGATAATTTTTTGGAGATTTTAACCAAGCCAATAACATACCTTTGGAAATTTTGCCATCGTAGTACTCCACGCATCTTTCAACCTCACGGGTTAAATCGCTATCTTCTGCAATGGTTCCACTATCCAAGAGAAGGTTTTTAATATTCTCCAAGTCTTCTTTTTTCAAAAGTTCCTTGGCTGTTAAATATGAGTAAGTATGGGGTAATTTGGCTGGGGGCGTCATAAGAATATCCTTCCCAGCTTTATCAACTATATTCTCTTGTGTTTCTTTATCTAAAAAGGCACTTTTTATTTTTGTCCCAAAATCATTATCCTTTAAGTATTCTATAGATATATCATTATCTTGTAAGCACTTGTGGGTCTTCTCAGCGACTAGTCCCTCAGAGGACCCAGCACTAACTGGTTCTTCTAAAGACCCAGTTAGTAAAGCACTTTTAAGTAGCTTTTTAGCCGTGATTATTTTGTTGACCTTTGTGTAGTTTTTATTAAATTTCTTGTCTTTTTTGTTCCAAACTGGTGGAATTGTAACTAAATACCCCGACTCAATCAGGCACGCTCTTGCTTTTTTAATTCTTTTTAGAGACCACCCTAAATTATTTTTCATAAACGAATTTGTGGCCCATGGTTGATTGGTTTTTTGCTCGTTTGCCATTCTTAAAAATTCAATGTATAAAAGAACGGCATCATCTCCTAGTTTAAGTTTAATGTCACAATACGTTATCCAAGTAAAACGAGGCATGTCAGTTAAAATGTTAAATTCTCTTGTGTTATCCATTTTTAACCTCCTCCAATTCTCTAATCTGTTGCCTTTTAATTTCAACCCTATCCAATAACCTCTCAAGAGCTTTTTTTGCCTCATACAACTTTTGAACTTTTGTGTTTTTACCTTTTGATTTTAAATACCTGTTATGGTTCCAATTTGGGTCCTGTCTTCTCTTCTCGTAATAACTTTTTTGAAATTTAGCTAAACGGCATTTGATACAGAGTTCTTGAATGAAGTTCTTTCGAGTATTGAAAGCCACCTCACAGATTTTGCAGATTGCTACAGTTTTTGGTTTTGGTACGTAATAGTTTTTTTTCATGCTATAAATTCAATAACTTTTAATCTTTTATCTTTTTTAAGTGGGAATCTTTTTATGTATTTTCCAGACTCTAAAATTCCAATTGATGCATTTATTGTTTTTCTATCTAGACCCAATATGTCGCCTAGGATGGATTGTGAACCAACAAACTTTTTGGTAATATTCATATAGAACAACAAAAGAAATGATGCTCTTGATAAAGAACCATCATTTGCAACTGTTTTTAAAAAATTTAAATCCATCGTATTAATCTAATGTTGCTCAGGGGTGGTAATTTTGACTTACTTAAGAAGGTTCTCGCAAGAACTAACCTAAGGGAGACTCACCCCCGAACAACTTTTTCTCCAAATAAAAAACCCCGAAAAAATAATTTAAAGGGTTAGCAATCTAAACTGGCCCCTTAATTCATTTTCTCGAGGTTTAATGTCTCGATAACCTTTTTAGTGGTTATAGGATAATTAGAACAGGTCAATCATGGAAATGCAAGAGGCAGTTTGTGCCTGAACTGTAACCAGTTTTGGTCTTTTTATTAAAACTATATCCTCCATAATGTAACTATGAACGAAGAAATACTCAGTCAAAAAACCTATTCAAACAAGGCGGTCCAAAAATGGCTCATGGTTGGAAAAAATACAATTACAAGACTAGCAAGAGAAAAACTGTTAATTCCCAAACTGGTTGGTAAAAGATATGTATTTTTAGGGGAAGATATATTGAAATTTATAAGAGCAAAATAATC
>AMFJ01007693.1_pt1 | contig 26713 bp, 24 predicted proteins | sample 427208 | NCBI WGS metagenome assembly AMFJ01 (sample SAMN02954298, study PRJNA114691) | groundwater metagenome | biome: aquatic; feature: subsurface aquifer; material: sediment; isolation source: subsurface aquifer sediment | place: USA: Rifle, CO | collected 2008-08 | reverse complement strand
TTCGATTCATGCTGGTGGGTAAGTAGCTTGATCATTGTGTTTAATCATGATTATTGCAAATACCCACCCTACTTTTCTAATTCTCGCTTTTCAATCAGTTTACTTATAGGCAGGGAAGAATACGACATTATTGAGATCCTTCGCTTCACTCAGGATGACAAGAGGACTACTTTTATTAGTATAGCATAATTTTTGATGGCCAAATGGCCACAAATTGTAGCCGTTTGGCCACAATTTTAGGGGTTATTTAATTACTTTATACTTAAAAGTCTTTTATTTATTTTGTTATTTACAAGTTATTTCAACCATTTGAAGCTCTTTACTGACTTGACGTCTGCAGGATCACCTTTGATAATTACCGCAAAGAGTCCTTCTGTTTCAGTAACTGATTGAGAACTTAATGCGGGAATCAGATTTTGATCAGGATATTCAGGGGTTGGTCTGGCATAATTAAGTCCGCTCTGCAGCATACTCATGCCAAATTGCCCTATAGGAACTTTATTAACAAGGTTATCAAGATGTAATTTACGCACAGGGCTCATTAATCTCATTACATCATCTGATGCACGGCCTAAAATAACCAGATCAGAATAATTATTCATCATATTTACATTACCTTTGAGATATAAACTAAGGTTTTTGCCCTGGGTTTTGATCTCTTCAAGAGTCAAAATACCTCGTCCAAAATGAGCTCTACCCTGTAATGTATCAAAGCTTTCTGTATTTTTTCTTGAAACAAGTTCTGCAACGTTGTTTACCTGATAAATCGATAGTCCTGTTGAGATGAAGTCAGGTGCTTTTAGTAAATGTTTGAAAGAACCAAGTTTTGCAAGTTTACCGTTTCTGATTATAAATGATGTATTTCCTTTGGCATTATACGTCATTTGCTCAGGAGTTACACCGCCTGTACTGAATACAACGTTACCGTCCATAATTCCAAATATCTCATTAGGCATATTTGCAGCACTTGTAGCAAGAACATTAACCTGCATGCCCTCGCCTGTAAGTGTTCCATTTATTCCTGTAGTCAGCATATTCATTTCAATATTACCTCTGGCAATCCCACCCGCAGTATTTGACCTGAGGTTATTTATTTTTAGTATTCCATAGCCATTGATATTAAAGTCAAAGTTGACATTTGTGCTAACAAGGTTACTTACCACCAATTTTTGCGCATTAAATGTTCCGCTCTGAATAATAGCAGGAACATCCTGAGAGGGCTGAGATGGAAACTTTTTAGAGATTTTATCCATATTTATATAGTCAGAGTTGATTACGAGATTTTTAATCACCAAAGGGGTTGTTATCTTTTTAGACAGAACAGCTCTACCACTGAGTCTGGAATCTAAAATACTAATATTATCAAAGCTAACTACTGCATCTGCTCCTGTAAAATCTGCATTAACTGAATCAACAGCCAACGACATTGGCTGTGAAACCATACTGATAATATCAACTTTCCCGTTAATATCAGGAGAGGCGGAGTTTCCATTCAGGATTAGAGATGCGGTTAATTTCCCTACAGTATTTGCAGGTTCAAAGAGCTTTATAGGCAAAACTCCGGGGGTTTCTATTCTTACATTGCTCAAAACCGGATTATTTGAACTATAGTTATTTATTTTTCCTGTTATATTGACCAACTTGCCGGCATTAGAGGTATTATAAAAGCCGTTTTCGTCCTTAACAGGAGTTGATGTTGTTGCAACTATTAAATTAGTTATGGTTAAAGAATTAGGCCCGCCTGTAGCTTCAAGGTTATATATTTGACTGGCCGGGGTATTTATTTCTGCAAAGCAAGCAATATAGTTTGATTTATCCATTTTGGTCTGAGCAGTTAAATTCCAGTTATTAATATCGCCTTTTATACTAGCCATAACAGGCAATACGCCTTTTGCTTTAGTGGATTTTCTTACATCAGGCTCAAGGAATTTATCAATATTTATAGCAGTAAACTGGCCTTTTGCCGTAATATCAAGTTTTGGATTTTTGCTTGAAATCTCTGTTACTTTACCTGAAATAGTTACAGGAGACTTTGATAAAACAGTTTTAATGTTGTTAATATTAATTTCATTATTGTTTACCAGTATTTCCCCGGATGTAACAGCAACAGGTTCATTAAGCTGTTTGTGACTTATAATGGGATTTATCATTCCAACTTTTATAACCGGGTTTACTTCTTTATCAAGCCTGCCTTTTAGCTGAATTTTTGAACTTATATAGCCGGAAAGTGACTTTATATCCTGCAAATCTTTCTTATTTGCTGCAAACATCGGGCTGGTATTTAATAATTGATGGATAGTTGCTAAATTCACCCTTGGCAGGTTAATATTTAAATCTGCATTATTTTTAGAATCAATCATTCCGGCAATATCGAATCTAATATCATCTATATACCCGTAAGAATCTGCAAAATTCAACTTATCATTATTGAAATTAACTTTTATATTAATGTTTTTGGCGGTTTTAGATATATCTTTATGTGAAACAGTTGCATTTGATATGGTCAAATAACCATTATATTTGTTTCTCCTTGATGAACTTACTGCTTTAAAATCGGCTTTCATTTTACCTGAAAGATCTACAGCATTAATATTATCCATCTTTGTTCTGGTAATACTGGCTAAAGCATAAGCAAGTTTCTTAACCCTTCTTAAATCAATGGTACTAGATTTTACACCAAGATCAAATTCACCTTTTTCCAGCGAAGTTATATCGCCTATAACTTCAAGAAAAGAATCTGCATCAACAAAAATCTTTGAATTTACTGCAATTTTTTTCTTTGAAAATTCCAGTCTTCCGTAACTTTTTGAAATTTCTTCAGAGTCTATTTTTAATTTTAAATTTTTGAAATCTACATAACCTAACATTTCCGGGGTTTTATCGATATTCTTTACTTTTAAATCAGCATCCAAATCACCACGCAGGTCATATTTAATAAGGTTTTCTATAGGATCAGCATCATTCAATTCCTGTTTTGGCTTAGTTTGCTGATTTTGAGCAGGCAATTCAGTTAATAGTTTTACATTAAAATTTATTTTAGGTGTATTCTCTACTAAAATCTGCCCTTTTGTTTCTAAACCAACAAACTTTCCAGGGTTAAAGTCGAAAACATTAAGCTTATCACCTTTTATGGAAAGGGTTTTTGAGGGATTTAATGCTTCATTTTTATAGTTAACTCTATAATTTTTAATTAATAAGTCGATTTTATTAATATCAATTTCAAATTCCTGCTTTTGTCCCTTATCTAGAGAAGCAAGTAATTCTTCGATTTTATACTTGCCATTTCGCTGTTTTGCAATATAAACTTCGGGTTGTATTAGCTTGAGTTGCGCAATCTCAATTTTTTTAAACAAAAGAGGTAATAATTTTATTTTTATTGTTATATTTTCAGCACTTGCAAGGTTTTGTTTATCCGGATAACTGATATTCAAATCGTTTGATCTGACTACAATTCCAAGATCAGGAGTTGTAGTCAGATCAAGTGAGCTGGAAGTTAAATTTAAGCCTGTTTGTTCCTTTATACTCCTTACCATTAAAGGTTTATATTTTTCAGGATCAAGGAGTCCAGGGACTCCATACAAATAAAAAACAAGAAATGATAATAATAAACCGACTATTATTGAAGATGAAACTACTAATTTTCTATTCATAAACTTCCCTTTAACTCTTACCTTTAATTAATTTTAGTTTAACAGAATTTGATTTAAAAATTAAACTATAGGTATGTTGCATCATTGTAGTGTAAAATATAAAATCATAAGCAACATATAGTAAATATTCGCATATGAGCGCTTGTACAAGTTCTAAAAGAACTGTAAAGTAGCAAATAGTCGTGTTAAATTAGAGAGCTGGGTATATAAGTATGAAATTTAAATATCAATTTTCGTTATTGATTCCTGTATTGCTTTACCCTATTGGTGATGCAATTGCCCAGTTAATTCTACAGGAATTTAACATATATCGATTTATTGCACTTACTCTTGCTGCTTTATTGATTTATCAGTGGGAAATTCCTATATTCTTTAAACTAATTGAGAATGCTAAACTATCGGAGAATAAATTTACCAGTTTACCTGCATTTAAGGTATTTTTGAACCAGGATATGAGGTTTAACTGGATAGGTAAAACCATTGCAGTAACACTTTTCTTTAATCCTTTCTGGATATCAAGACATATGCTTATAATTGAGCTTGGAACTACCCACTGGGCCTCGATAAACTTTTTTGAATTCTCTATAACATCTTTAGAATTAGGTTATAAGTTATTCTTAGTCACTTTACCTATAGTGTTTATAGGAAATTTTATTGTTCAAAATAAAATAAGTCATAAAAACCGCTTTTTAGGAAATGCTGTTTTATCAGGATTGCTTGCTATTTTTTATGCTGTTGGTTATCGGTTCTTTTAAATATATTAGTATTATGGAATGAGTGGTATGCAAAAGATTATAATAGTTAATCCAGCAATAGAGCAATTAAACATAAGTGAATGGAACATCTGGTCTTGCGATATTTCCAAATTCGACGGGGAATACTTAGAAGAAGAAACCTGCTACTTTTTCGAAGGAGATGTAGTAGTTGAAACTGATTTTGAAAGGGTAGAACTTAAGCCAGGTGACCTTGTGACTTTCCCCAAAGGATTAAAATGCGTCTGGGATATCAGAAAACCAGTAAGAAAAGCTTATAAATTCAATTAATTATTCTAATATACATAAATTTTTTCTAAAAAATGACTTTAATTAATTCAGGACAGAATTAAAGTGCCAAATATTAAGTATATATATGACACTTTTAACATATATAAAGAAAATCAACCTAATAGTCGAGTAAAAAGACAATATATATGCTATAATTGTTTTTATAAATATATATACCTTAATTCACATCTAAAAATCTTGGGGGACACATCATGTTTGGATTTTGGATACTGGTTCCAACAGTTGCAGTATTTATTTATATTGCTTATTTTATTTAAATAACTAAATACTCAGGAGACGTCTCCTGAGTATTTAACGTTAAAGCTATCTTTAATTATGTTAATATGATTCGACTTCCGGATTTGGTGGGGTTTCTCTGTTAAGAAGGATGTTTTCTTCGCTTATCTTAAATTTTAAATTACTATTTGATTTATTATCAAATACTTTTTCAGTAGATTCCTGAACTTTATTATCAACTTGTTTATCTTTTTTAATATTATCTATAACAAAAAATGCAGAATAAGAGACCAATATTCCCGCTATAAAACATAAATAAGTCTTTAAAAGCTTTTTATTCATAAAATCCTCACAGAAATATAATATACATCTATAGTAACCTAAAAATTAAGAGCACCTTTGCTTGCAAAGGTGCTCTTATATGCATTGAATTATCTTCTACATAAACAATGGCGCACAAACAAGTGCTACGATTGTCATTAACTTAAGAAGAATATTTAATGACGGACCAGCTGTATCTTTACAAGGATCACCTACTGTGTCTCCTGTAACCGCTGCTGCGTGAGCTGGACTACCTTTGCCACCATGCTGGCCTGATTCGATATATTTCTTAGCATTATCCCAAGCGCCACCAGCATTTGCAAGCATAATTGCAAGACATACACCTGATGCAATTGCTCCTGCTAACATACCACCTAATGCTTCAGCACCTAGAACTAAACCAAATGCGACAGGTGATACAACAGCCAACAAACCAGGAACAATCATTTCTTTTAATGCTGCTGTTGTGCTGATATCAACACATGTAGCATAATCCGGTTTACCTGAACCGTCCATAATACCAGGGATTTCTCTGAATTGTCTTCTTACTTCATCTACCATTTTACTTGCAGCATTGCCAACTGCACCAGTGGTAAGCGCACAGAATACAAATGGTAGAACTGCACCGAACATAACGCCAGCAATAACTTCGGTTCTTAATAAATTGATTTCTTTAAGTCCGACTACTTCAGTAAATGCTGTTAATAACGCTAAAGCTGTTAGCGCAGCTGATCCGATTGCAAATCCTTTACCGATAGCAGCTGTTGTATTACCAACTGAATCGAGTTTATCTGTTGTTTGTCTGACTTCTTTTGGTAAACCTGCCATTTCAGCAATACCACCGGCATTGTCAGAAATAGGACCATAAGCATCAACTGCAACAACGATACCTGTTGTAGCAAGCATGCCAACTGCTGCCAATGCGATACCGAATAATCCACCGGTATTGAAAGCTACTACCATAGCAATACAAATGAAAACAACAGGCAAGAAGGTTGAAATCATGCCAACTCCAAGACCTGCAATAATGTTTGTTGCTGCACCTGTTAATGAAGCATGAGCTATATCCTTAACTGGTTTATATTCAGCGGATGTATAGTATTCACTAATAAATCCTATAGCAGAACCTGCAACAACACCAACTACTAATGACCAGAATACATTGAAGTTTTCTGGAAGTATTAGTTTAACTGCAACGAATGAAAATCCAATCATTAAAGCAGCTGCACCAAATGTTCCAAAGTTTAATGCCATCATAGGATTAGATTTATCGTCAGTTCTGACAAATGATGTGCCAATAATAGAAGCTATGATACCAGCTGCTGCAATTACCATTGGTAATAATGCACCATTAAAGCTGAAATACACCATACCTAATGTCATAGCAGCGATAATTGAACCGACAAATGATTCAAACAAATCAGCACCCATGCCTGCAACGTCACCAACGTTATCACCAACGTTATCAGCGATAACTGCAGGGTTTCTTGGATCATCTTCAGGGATGCCTGCTTCTACTTTTCCAACAAGGTCAGCGCCTACATCAGCAGCTTTTGTATAAATACCACCACCTGCACGAGCAAATAATGCTATTGAGCTGCCGCCTAATGCAAATCCGTTAACAATATTAGGATCTCTAAAGATTATATAAAGTAATGATAATCCAATTAAGCCTAAACCCACTACAACCATACCCATAACAGCGCCACCTGAGAAAGCTATACGTAAAGCTGCATTCTGAGAAGTTGCTGCCGCACAGGCTGTTCTTGAATTAGCTCTTGTAGAAACCATCATACCTACAAATCCAGCTGTAGCTGAACAAGCAGCGCCAGCTAAAAAGCAAAGAGCTGTTGGTACATCAATAAAGTAAGCAAGAGCTCCAAAAACTGCAACTACAAAAACACTTAAAATTCTGTACTCTCTTTTTAAGAAAGCCATTGCACCTTCCTGAATATAAGTTGAGATTTCAATCATTCTTGCATTACCAGGAGATGCTTTTAAAATCTTGCCTATTAAAGCCCCTGCGAAAAGTAAAGCTGTAAGCCCACCGGCAACACCTAAATAAGGAAGATTTTCTGTTGCAAATACGTTAACTTTTAAGTATGTAACGATGCTTGCAGCTACCAACAATAATAAACCGGGGATTAAATACTCCCAGTAGGTGGTAGCGACTTTTGAATCAGCAGTAAGAGCTTGCAGCTCCTGTGTTTGTTGATTCATTTCATTTTGAACATGATCGGATTCATACATTGTTTGCACTCTCGTAATTCCTTTTTACATATTCCACACTAAGTTAATATTACTCTGTAATTTATGGTAGTAAAGTCTTTTTTAGTGTATTTTCTATGTTTTTAAGATAACTTAATAAAGTTTTTTTATCCTGTAAATAAATAAAGTTTTTTTAAATGTTATTAATAATTTCAAGTTAAATTAAACTGATATAAAAGACCTAAATTTTCATACTATCCCTATATATTTATAGCATGAAAAGTGCTAATAAGAAAAATTTTCACTGCCTTTATTTTTAACCTATTAAAAGTAGCAGGTTTGCAAAAACTTTATACGGCAAGTATTAAAATCATTAAAAGTCAGAACTATCTTGTTAAGGCTGAGCTTGTAACTATAGCCAGACTTTTAATGATTAATCAGACATCCGTTCACTTAAATTCTATATCTTGTCTTATGTCTTTTTTATTGTATTATTATACTGGTTAACTATATACTGGTTAATCTGGATGGTATCAATGAGATTTACACTTAAAGAGATCGTGTATATGCCAGAAAATTACAATATTACATATTTTGACGAAATAGATTCGACGAATACCTATTCCTTAAGAAACATTGTAGGTTTAAATGACAGACATGTTGTCATAGCAGCCAGGCAGACCTCTGGCAAAGGAAGGCTGGCTCGCAAGTGGATTTCTGACATTGAAGGCAATGTTTATATGTCAATTGTACTAAAACCATCAGATACAATGGACAAAGAACTGCCTTTGTCTAATATTACTCAATATATGTCAGTAGTTCTATGCAGGGTTCTCGAAAGCTACGGAGTAATACCTGAAATTAAATGGCCTAATGATGTATTAGTTAACGGTAAAAAAATATCCGGTATTTTAAGTGAAATATCAACTCAAGGAAGCACCTTAAAAGGGTTTGTACTTGGAATTGGGATAAATTTAAATCTATCTCAGGAAGATATAAATGCAATAGATCAACCGGCAACATCATTAAATCTATTAACCGGCCAATTAATCAATAGAGACTTATTCATAAAACAATTACTCGATGAATTCTTTATGGACTATGATTCATTCATCCAAGATGGCTTTATAAGCATAAAGTCAGAATATCAACAAAGAAGCTCATTCCTTGGCCGCAAAGTAGTAATAAATATGCCACACTCAAAGAATGATGGAACAGCTACAAGAATCAATGACGATGGTTCTTTAATAATAGTTAAAAGCAATATGGAAGAAAGCACAGTAACGATAGGAGACCTCTTATGCCTGTAGATGACACCAGTTTAATAATGCAGGGTCTAGTATTGATGGTAATCGGCATGTCAGTGGTGACTACATTCCTAATCATAATGATTATATCAATGAACGGTACAGCAAGAGTTTTACAGTTAATTTCCAATTATTTTCCAGAAGAAGTTCAACAACAATGCAAGCTTGAACAAGCTGTTGAACGAAATGAGGAAATAGCAATAGTGGTAGCAGCAGTAAATGCGTATGTTAAAGGATAAATTATGAGTAAGAAAATAATTAAAGTAATGGATACCTCCTTCAGAGATGGATTTCAATCCGTGTATGGAGCAAGAGCAATTACCAAAGATTTTTTACCGGCAATAGTAGCAGCAAAAGAAGCTGGTATAAGACATTTTGAATCAGGCGGCGGTGCGCGTTTCCAATCATTATATTTTTACTGTAATGAAGATGCTTTTGAAATGATGGATACGTTCAGAAAAGCCGTGGGTCCCGATGTTGAACTGCAAACTCTCGCCAGAGGTATTAACGTTGTAGGCCTGGAATCCCAAAGTAGTGACATTATTAAGCTCCATGCCGAATTATTCAAAAAGCATGGAACTACATCAATCAGAAACTTTGATGCATTAAATGACGTTCAAAACCTTATATACAGCGGCAAATGCATAGTTGATGCAGGACTAAAGCATGAAGTAACAGTTACAATGATGGAATTACCACCAGGATGTGAAGGTGCTCATACTCCTGAATTCTATTCACAGGTTTTGAGAAATATTCTGGATGCAGAGATTCCATTTAATTCAGTCTGTTTTAAAGATGCATCAGGTACATCAACGCCTTATACAGTTTATGAAACAATTAAACTGGCTAAAAAAATGCTCCCTGAAGGAACAGGAATTACTTTCCATACACACGAAACTGCTGGTACAAGTGTTATTTCATATAAAGCTGCTCTTGATGCCGGTGCTGATACCATAAACCTTGCGATGGCACCTGTTTCTGGAGGCACTTCACAACCTGATATTATCACTATGTGGCATGCCTTGAGAGGATCAGAATATGAACTCGAAGGAATTGAAGATATTAGCAAAATCCTGGAAGCTGAAGAAGTATTTAAAGAGTGCATGAAAGATTATTTCATGCCACCAGAAGCATTAGCAGTTGATCCGCTTATCATATTCTCACCAATGCCTGGCGGTGCATTAACTTCTAATACTCAAATGATGAGAGACAATAATATCTTGGATAAATATCCTGAAGTAATTAAAGCAATGAGTGAAGTAGTAAGACGCGGCGGGTTTGGTACATCCGTAACCCCGGTTTCACAATTCTATTTCCAACAGGCATTTAATAATGTAATGTTTGGTCCATGGCAAAAAATTGCTGATGGATATGGAAAAATGGTGCTTGGTTATTTTGGAAAAACTCCGGTTCCACCAGATCCTGAGATAGTAAAAATAGCTTCAGAACAATTAGGAATGGACCCAACAACCAGAAATCCTCTTGAAATTAATGATGAAGACCCTAAAAAAGGTGTTGAAGCTGCTAAAAAAATGCTACAAGCTGCTAATTTACCTGAAACAGATGAAAATATATTTATCGCATCAACCTGCAAGGAAAAGGGCATTGCATTCCTGAAAGGTGAAGCAACAGTAAATGTAAGAAAAGTGGCAAAACCTAAAGAATCTAAAGCAACACAAGCTGAAGGCTACACAGTAACAGTTAATGATAAAAATTATGCTGTGGTAATTGACGGAAATCAGGCAAAAGTTAATGGAAAAGCCTACACAATTGATGTTAAAGAAGGTATACAGGAACCTAAATTAGTTCCATCTGACAAGAGTCAGGCTGCAACCTCACAGGCTGTTGCAGTTAAAGCACCACTACCGGGAACTGTTTTAAGAGTTAATGTTAATGTTGGTGATAGTGTTCAAGAAGGAAAAACATTGCTGGTACTTGAAGCAATGAAGATGGAAACTAAAATTAAAGCTTCAAAAGCCGGTACAGTATCATCCATTGCAGTTTCAGCTGGTGACAACGTAGAAACAGGCCAAACATTAGTATGGATCGATTAGTCTAAAGGAGCTGAACAATGGACATAACACAATCATTACAAGATTTATATAGTTCAACTGGATTTTCAGCAATGGGATTAGGACAACTTATCATGATTATGGTCAGTTTCCTGCTAATATGGCTGGCAATTAAAAAACAATTTGAGCCATTGCTGCTTTTACCTATCGGCTTTGGTGGAATTCTTGCCAATATTCCTATTGCTGATATAGCAGGCCCACACGGATTTCTGGGCATAATTTATGGATTTGGAATCGCGACAGGATTATTTCCTTTATTTATTTTTATAGGTGTCGGAGCTATGACAGACTTTGGTCCGTTGATTGCTCACCCTAAAACAGCTTTACTGGGGGCTGCTGCTCAGTTTGGCATATTTGCCACACTAATTGGAGCTTTAGCTCTGGCTCATTTCTTTGGATTTGAGTTTGGATTAAGAGAAGCTGCATCAATTGGTATTATAGGTGGAGCTGATGGCCCTACTGCAATTTTCTTAACTTCAAAACTTGCACCTCATCTGTTAGGTGCTATTGCAGTAGCTGCATATTCATATATGGCACTTGTGCCAATTATCCAACCACCAATTATGAGACTTCTTACCACTAAAGAAGAACGTCAAATAGAAATGAAACAGTTAAGACCTGTATCACAACGTGAAAAAATTGTTTTTCCACTTGTTGTTCTTACTTTATGTATACTCTTTATTCCAGATGCAACCCCTCTAATTGGAGCACTTATGTTTGGTAATCTGTTAAAAGAGTCAAAAGTAGTAGAAAGGTTATCTAAAACTGCACAAAATGAATTTATTAATATAGTAACAATCCTTTTAGGTTTAACAGTTGGATCAAAACTATCCGCAGATCAATTCCTGAGATGGGAAACAATCGGAATCCTAATATTGGGTTTAATTGCATTCAGCTTAGGCACAGCTGCAGGAATAATAATTGCTAAAGTTATGAACTTATTATCAAAAGAAAAAATCAATCCTTTAATTGGAGCTGCAGGAGTATCCGCTGTTCCAATGGCTGCCAGAGTCGCCAATAAAGTCGGACTTGAGGCAAATCCATATAACTTCTTATTAATGCACGCAATGGGACCAAATGTTTCAGGGGTTATAGGATCAGCAGTTGCAGCCGGTGTCTTATTAGCTTTAGTCGGTTAATACTTAACTTGTATATAGAGATTATTAAGCAAAGGAGAAGAGCATGGGTTCAATTGAGAACTATACAAATTCAGAAGAGTTCAAAAAAATTACTTCTGCATCAAGGGCAACCATCCAAACAGGCTTCTTTAGAAATAACGTAGAAACTATCTACACTGTATCTGAAGCATATAAGCTCGCTAAAGATAGCCCTGGCACAATCGAGTTGGATGGCATGCCAGTTTACGAACCAGAAAAGCAAGGTCTTCCAAAGCAAGCAAACATGCTTTTATTCAATGATGGTACAGTTGTTGGAAGATGTGCGGCTGCTCGTAAGATTGTTGGAGAACCGGACTGTAATATGTCAGAGCTTTTACCAATAATCAGAGAAGCTGTTTATTGTACAAGAGACAGGTTAATGTATCATGCTGAATCAATAGTCGGTTTAGAAGAAGACTTTATGATGAAAGCTCACCTTCTAATTCCAGAAGGCTTTGAAAACGTAATGTACAGCTGGATGTTAAACTTCCAGTACATCAATGAATTCTATAGCGAAATGTACAGAAATTCCAGAAAAGTACCTGAAGGAGATATTTACTTATTCTCAGATCCCGAATGGACTCATCCTGACTATCCATACGGCTTAACATTCTTTGATCCAAAGAATAACTGTGCAGCAATACTTGGTATGAGATACTTCGGTGAGCATAAAAAAGGAACTCTTACCCTTGCATGGGGTGCAGCAGCAAGAAACGGCTATGCATCCTGCCACGGCGGATTAAAAAGATACAACCTTAAAAATGATAAAAAATATACTGTTGCTGTATTTGGCTTATCAGGATCAGGAAAATCAACAATTACACACGCAAGACACAATGATAAATATGATATAACAGTGCTTCATGATGATGCTTTTATCATTAACGTACAGGATAAATATTCCATTGCACTTGAGCCTGCATATTTTGATAAAACCCAGGACTATCCAATGGGCAGTGAAGATAATAAATTCATCCTCACCCTTCAAAACAACGGTGCTATCAGATATGAAGACGGTAAACTCTATCCGGTTACCGAAGATATCAGAAATGGCAACGGCCGTGCAGTAAAATCAAAACTCTGGTCACCAAACAGGGTTGATAGAGTAAATGAACCTATTAATGCTATTTTCTGGTTAATGCAGGATCCAACCATTCCACCTGTATTAAAACTAAGTGGAGCTTCATTAGGTTCAGCAATGGGTGCAACATTAGCTACAAAGAGAACAGCAGCTGAAAGACTAGCTGCTGGTGTTGATCCTAACGCCCTTGTAGTTGAGCCATATGCTAACCCATTCAGAACCTATCCTCTTGAAATGGATTATTCCAGATTCAAAAAATTAGTAGAAGATGGTGTAGATTGCTATATCCTCAATACAGGTACATTCATGGGTAAAAAAGTTCAGCCTAAACATACCCTTGGTGTTATTGAAGCTATCGTTGAAGGTACAGCAAAATTTGAGAGATGGGAGCAATTCTCAGATATTGAAATAATGAAACTCGAAGATTTTGATACAAACCTTCAAAATCAAGAATACAAAGAACAGTTTATCGCAAGAATGCATGACAGAATCAGATTCATTGAATCAAGAGATACAGAGAAAAAGGGCATGGACGCCCTTCCACTCGATGCTGTTGAAGCATTAATTAAGGTTGTAGATGAAACTAAAAAAATATAAATTAGCCTGATTCACGTAACTAACAATAAAGCCTCCTAATAATTTAGGAGGCTTTATTACAATTTTAGCTTGTTATTAAATTATGCAACCATTCAGGCAAAAGAGCTAGAGGTATATCGCTAGGGCTAAAACCTTCTTGCCATTTATAAGTCTGCCCACTTTTATGAATACTCTGAGGCGCTATTATCCAATCATCATCACTTTTAAAATCCAGCCCTGATCTAAAAGCATTTCTACTCATAATACCTGATTCAGGATATTTAAAATAATAATGAAGCCCGCCACCTCCGCTTAATGCTGTTACAGTCCTGGGTAAGTCCTGATATTGTGCCGTAAGAACTCTTAACAACTCATCTCCGTCATCTCTAGGGTCAACATCCAGAACCACTATTCCTGATACTCTGCCTGTTGCTATTCCTATGTTTGAATCAATCCACAAATTCGACATTTCTTTTATTGTTTTAATATTATTTGTAGCATTCATAAGTCCGTTATATGTCTTAGAATGTTTACCTATACTTTTACAATCCTTGTTTGCACAGGTACATTTGGAATCCTTTACAGAATGAACCGGGAATAACGAGTAGCCATGGGCTATATAACGATATAACTGTTCAAGCACTTTTATATTCTCCATTTTTTTATCTATATTTCGTAAAAAATCTATTATTTTTTATTTTTTATTTTCTTATTTCTCTATATCAAATTAATCCGATTATTAACTACTCTAACAGGATGTATTGCAATAACCCGCTCTAGTCTTACATATTCATTGATGAAAATGAAAAACTAAGCTGGTAATTGGCAATCTTTTGTATAAAAAATAAAAATCTGAAACATAGAAGCGAAAATGGTAAGGAATACTTACAGTCTTTATCCTCAAATAGACTTGGGCCTGTATTTCACCATATTCTGAGGCAATCCCCTGCTTCTTTATTAGTTAATAAATTTCTTATCATCAGATCCAGTTTTAAAAAGCTCTTTCATTTCTTTGCCTGGAGCAAATAAACCGCTAAAATTTACAGTATCCTGCTCTAATGGTTGTAATTTTGGCAAATTATCTATACGCTTGTTTTGTGCTTGAGCAGCTAGGCCACTAAATCTTATAACATCTGTATTAAATATCATTATTATTATCCTTCTTATATACTTCTGATGATATTAAATAAAAACTATAAATAGAATTGCCATATTTATATAAAAAATCAGAAAAGATTAGCCAGTAAGGCTAGTACAACATGCCAAACAGGAGGTTTAATTAACAGCTATGACAAACTCAGATAACACTAATAGTCCTCTCGTTTCATGGGGAGTTGCAATCTGCCTACCTGTAAGCTCTGACATTTTTACTACCCTATCAATTAACAAAGAATTTGTAGTAAGCACAGCCTTATCATCATCAAACCAGATATTATCTTCTATGCCGATCCTTACGCCATCTCCTGCAATAATTCCAAGTAAGTTCATATTTTTCTGACTGACACCAATTCCCCCAACGGACCAGATTGAATTATCGGGCAACTCAGAAACGATCAGCCCGAGATGCTGCATTTTTGCTTGTGCTGTTGCTATATTGCCAAGAATAATATTGAAATAATACGGAGGCTCCAATAAGCCTTTTGAGATTAAATATTCAGCATAATTGACCATTCCAAGATCAAAAACTTCAAGCTCGGGTTTAATGCCATTTTGCTGCATTTTGTCTGCAAGTTTTATAATCATGTCAGGGCTGTTAGAACTGGCGCATTTGGGAAAATTTAAAGAACTAAGTGTTAAACTTGCCATGTCAGGCTTTAAATCACCTTTGAGATCCAATGCATCAGCCCTTTTTTCAAATTCATTAAAATTTCTTCCGCTGGTAGATACAACAATTATCAAATCAGGTCTTTGATTTCTTATACCTGATATGATTTCAGCATAAATATCTTTTCTGTATGCAGGCTTTCCATCTGCATCACGGGCATGCAGATGCACCATGGATACGCCAATTTTAGCACAGGATAACACATCAGCAATAATTTCTTCAGGACTCAAAGGAACATGAGGCGTTAATTCCTTAGTAGGAATCATGCCTGTAGGACACAGGTTAACTATCAATTTTTTCATAAATTACAACTTATTCCCCATAATCTCCTATTTAAGAAGCAGGTGCCAAAGGCACTTATTTAAGTCCTCACTGGAATGATCATTTACCCAAATAAGTGACTATGTTACCAAATATTCTTAATAATTTTTCGTCAAATCATTGAGAATATTTTCCGCTGTCCTTATGAGAATATATTTTGCAAAGATTTTGCTCCCAGGAAAATTGCTAAGTTAGATATATCCGGTAAAACGTAAACTAGCCTTACTGAATTAATTCTTTATGAGACGGTCTGGTTTTTTACCAGCCAGCTTTGCTTAATTCTTCTGATATCTCGACTTAAACGTCTCATAAGCCTTCTAAACAGATTCTTTTTCATCTTTTTAGCAGGAACCCCCACAACTGTTATTCCATCAGGAACATCATTAACAACTACAGCACCTGCTCCAACAACACTATTTCTTCCAAGATTCTTAGTACGTAAAATTGTTGCTCCTCCTCCAATAAATGATCCCATTCTTATATGAAGGCAACTTCCCACAGTGCATCCTGGAGCAATAAGAGCATAGTCTTCTATTTTGACATCATGACTAATTACACATCTAGGGTGAATAGTAACAAAGTTACCTATTGTAACTCGTGTGCCAATATTACAACCTTCTTCTATTATACATCCACGGCCAATGCTGGAATGAACTATATCAACTGCCGGGTGAATTAGCGTTGGAATTTTACATCCATAAGACTCTAACAAAGCTATTCTTCTTTTAAAATCTGACACAGAACCAAAATAATTATTAAAGAAATAAAGATTTTCATCTTTTGTCAGTTCAGGAATTATTTCTCTGCCACCCAAAACTGGAATACCCAGAATTTCTTTTCCTTGTTTTTGTTCATTATCATCAATAAAGCCTATCAATTCCCACTCAGGATTTACACGATTAATCGAATCAATCAATTTGACTATATCAGGATAAACCGTTCCATATACAACTAATTTCTTCACTAATCTATCTCCTAAGTTATATACTTGTTTTTATCACAGCACATCAAAAAACTAAATTATATAGTCTATCTAGCTCTATTTACGAATTCAGCTATATATCAGGTTTTTCCAGATTTAATTTTTGCTAAATGACAAATTGCTATTGAATAATCTTTATGGAAGTATTAGATTATTAGAGGAATAACTTAAATAAGAAATTATTAAAAAAAATGGAAGTAATAAGAAAATCTGATAATATAGTAGTCTGCAATCACCCTATCGCTCAGCATAACCTGAGTGTCATGAGAGATAAAAACTCATCAGCAGAGCTTTTTAGAAATGCAACCAGAAGACTCGCACAAATATTATTTTTTGATGCAACTGACAATCTGCCAACTATTAATAAAGTTATTGAAACTCCATTAGTAGAAACTCCAGTAAACATAATCAATCCTGATTCAGAAATTATTATTGCACCAATCCTAAGAGCAGGATTGGTGTTTTCAGAAATTGCAAGCGAAATAATGCCCAATGCAAGAGTTCATCATATTGGCCTTTATAGAGATGAGAAAACCCTAAAACCTGTCTCTTATTATAATAATTTACCTGAAAATTTTAACGATCCCTATAATACATTTATTTACCTGCTTGATCCGATGCTTGCAACAGGTGGTTCTGCAGTTGCAGCAATTAAACTGTTTACTGATCTAAATGTGCCTGAACAAAATATTAGATTTATATGCCTAATCAGCGCACCAGAAGGACTAACCAAACTGCATTCCAAATTCGCAGATGTAAAAATCATTACAGCCTGCATTGACAATCACCTTAATGAATTTGGCTATATCCTTCCCGGACTTGGTGATGCAGGGGATAGAACGTTTAATACTATGTACTAATGCATTGTTAAATTAGTTTTGCAGGAAGATATGTTTTCGTAGGAGCCTATATGCGATAGCATATCAAGCGACGGAGATAATATATCTTCCTACGATGATCATTACCCAAGAAAATTAATGACTCAATCTAATAGATTAAAAATTTCTATAAAAGCAGACTTTATATAAAGTCTGCTTTTATACATATAACCAATGTATAAGTAATTTTTCTGTGTATAAATAAAACCTGAGTCCAAATATAGGAATATTATCTATGGATAATCTACATACATATCAATCAAGGGAACAAGCCGGTAGGGTTTTAGCTGAAGAAATAAGCAAATTAAACCTTAAAAAGCCATACCTGCTGGCTATCCCCAGAGGCGGCATTCAAGTAGCTGAAGCTATTGCAGATAAACTACAAATCCCAATTAATCCGATCATAGTTAAGAAACTTCCTATTCCTAACAATCCTGAAGCAGGATTTGGAGCAGTAACTATTGACGGACAAAAAGTTTTAGATAAAAAAACTGTATCCTACCTGGGTTTGACTGAAGATGAAATAAACTCAATAGCTAACAAAGTTATACAGGAAATGCATCACAGGATCGAGGTTTACGGCAGTATTAACCAAAAAGAAGTTGAATCATCAGATGCAATAATCGTTGATGACGGAGTAGCAACAGGTTATTCCTTAATTGCTGCATTAACAAGCGTTAAAAACATGAACCCAAATTCAATCACAGCAGCAGTTCCTGTCAGCTCAGGAAATGCATACGAAAAATTCTCAAAACTTGCCAATTACGTAGTATGCCCACTGGTAGAAAACACTTACTTCTTTGCCGTAGGCGGTTACTATCGTGAATGGTATGACCTGTCTGAAGAACAAATAAAAAGCATTCTAAAAAAATATCGGGATAATTATGGACAGCGGAAAAAGATATGAAGCGTTTTTAATCAAAACGCTTCATATCTTTTGTAGACTGCTTCCTTCGCGAAGCGGCGTTAGCATAACCAACAGTTTAATAAAACCAGAAAAGAAAAGGGTTAGCATAATGCTAACCTCATTTACAGGGAGAGTGTTTTTTACGGGATTGGGTTTGTGTGAATTAAAGCTCCCAAATTTTATTTTTTATACTCTCTCAATATTTATAATTTCTTTATTTATCTAAGTAATGATAATGCTAATTGTGGAATTTGATTTGCTTGTGATAGAACTGTTGCAGAAGCTTGTTGCAATATCTGGTTTTTAACCATATTTGCGCTTTCTTTAGCAATATCAAGATCACGAATTCTTGATTCAGATGCCTGTAAGTTCTCGTTCATTACGGTAAGGTTTTCTAATGTGCTTTCTAATCTGTTCTGGAACGCACCCAGGCTTGATCTTCTGCTGGATATGGTGGTAATTGCAGCATCAACTACGCCTAAATAGCTTCTGATTAAAGTTGATGTCCATGTTCCACCGGTTATAGCAATGGTAACACCTATTGTTGAAGACTGCGCATCAGATAAAACTGTAGCAATATCAATTGTATTTGTTGAAGCTGCGGAATTTGCACCGATTTGAAGAAGTGTACTTGCAGTTGTTCCATCTAATAGAGAAATGTTATTAAATGAAGCAGTCTTGGCAATTCTTGTAATATCAGCGATACGGGCATTTACTTCTGAAAGGATAGCTGATCTTTCTGAAGAACCGTTAGTATCGTTGGCTGCTTGAATACATAATTCTCTTATTCTTTGGAGGTTTTCGTTAATTACTGAGAGACCACCTTCTGCAATTTGCAGCATATTAATGCCATCTTGAACGTTGCCTATAGCTCTTGAATTGCCTCGAATTTGACCTCTTAATCCTTCTGAAATTGATAATCCTGCTGCATCATCGGATGCTCTGTTAATTCTATACCCTGATGATAACTTTTCAATAGATCTTGTTAAACTATTTGTGTTTTGACTTAAATTTCTTTGTGCGATTAAAGATGCGATGTTGTTGTTAACTGTTATTGACATAATTCACTCTCCTTGTATTTCCTTAAGATCCTTCTACCTATTACTGTTAATAAATAGTATTTATCGATTTGTATTCTGTAAACTTGAATTAATAGAAACTCTTTGTGAATAATCTAATAATAATGATTGCTCCGTATAAACTATCCTCCATATTTGATTTATTAGTAATTTAATTAATTTCTTTATTTATCTGAGTAGTGATAATGCTAATTGTGGAATTTGGTTTGCCTGTGATAGAACACTGGCAGAAGCTTGTTGTAATATCTGATTTTTAACCAAATTTGCACTCTCTTTAGCGATATCAAGATCACGAATTCTTGATTCAGATGCCTGTAAGTTCTCGTTCATTACTGTAAGGTTTTCTAATGTGCTTTCTAATCTATTTTGCAAAGCACCTATATTTGATCTTCTAGACAATAAACCTGTTAAAGCTGCGTCAACTAAGCCTAAATAACTTCTAATTAAAGTTGATGACCATGCCCCACCGGTTATAGCTATATTAACCCCTAATGTAGTGGCTTTGGAATCAGTTAAAACGCCAGATACATCAATTGTATTTGTTGAAACTGTAGAGTTTGCGCCAACTTGAAGAAGTGTGGTTGCAGCAGTTCCATCAAGAAGGGAAACATTATTAAATTTAGTACTCTTGGCAATTCTGCTAATATCAGCAAGACGAGCATTTACCTCAGAAAGGATAGCTGATCTTTCAACTGAACCGTTAGTATCGTTAGCTGCTTGAATACATAATTCTCTTATTCTTTGAAGGTTATCATTTGCTACTGTAAGTCCACTTTCAGCGATTTGCAGAAGGTTTATACCATCTTGAATGTTACCTATAGCTTGTTTATTACCTCTGATTTGACCCCTTAATCCTTCTGAAATTGATAATCCTGCTGCATCATCGGATGCTCTGTTAATTCTGTACCCTGATGACAATTTTTCGATTGATCTTGTTAAGCCATAAGTATTTTGGCTTAAATTTCTCTGCGCAATTAAAGATGCGATGTTGTTGTTAATAACTAATGACATAAAAACACTCCCTGTATTCTTAATTTACTTCCTTGTAAACTGTAACCTTTGCACTGCAAACTAGCGGCAGTAATACTGTCTTAATTTCAGAATTTTGAAAAAAAAGTCCCTGCAATAATTAGTTGATTCTAATCATTTCATACTTTGGTTATCTGATTACCCTTGACTAAACCCTTCCTGGATTTATAAAGGTAATTTGCTTTTAAATCTTTTACATCTAGTCGTTTGACTTATCCATAAATCAATTGACTTGCATTAAGTAAAGCTTAAAAACTGTTAAGTTAAAAATCTGTAAAAACTTTCATATTAAACCCTCCCGGAAATCCTCACTATCAATAAGATAGCTTTACTGAGATTCTCCCTTTTACTTATTTAGTTGTTTTTCACTCTCTCTATTTTTAATATCGGTTCAGCTAAAAAAAACTTTAGCAAGTTTTATATTTATCATACTTATGGAGGAGAAGCTGTTTTTGTAATAAACTGGATAATATTGATTTTACTTAGTTACAGACAATACAACTTTAGTCTGAAAATTAGAGGAAACAAGCCCATGCCACAGTTCTTTATATCCAATGAAAATGTTACTGAAAATAAAGTCTTAATCACTTCCAGAAATGATATTAATCATATAGCAAATGTTTTAAGGTTTAAAAAAGGTGATAAACTTATCCTGACTCAGGCTGAGTCATACATATATGAGGTCGAAATTTCTGAAATCAAACCTGATTTAATAGAAACCCTGATTTTAGACAAATATGAACATACTCGAAAACTAACTATAGACATAACTCTGGCTCAAAGTATCCTGAAATCACAAAAGCAGGATATCGTAATACAAAAAGCAACCGAGCTAGGAGCGAGTACTATTATCCCTGTTATAAGCAGGAATACTGTTGTTAAGCTGGTATCAGAAAGGGATAAAGAGCAGAAAATACAAAGATGGGAAAAGATTGCCTGCGAATCTGCAAAACAATGCCAACGAAGCAACATCCCGAAAATTAGCCGGATTATTAGCATAAACGAGTTAATTGAATTAAATAATTTTGATGTTAAGCTTGTTTGTGCAGAAAAAGAAGCACAATATTTAATTAAAGAATTCCTGTCACAGCATAAGGAAAACATCACAAAGAATTCTAGGATACTGGTTATTATTGGCCCTGAAGGTGGCTGGGATGATAAAGAATTAGAACTATTCAAATCAAAAAATATAGCTACTGTAAGTCTTGGCAATCTTATATTAAGAGCTGAAACAGCCTCAATAACTGCAATTTCGGACATTATTTATGAATATGAACTCTGATATCAATAATATAGAAAATGAAGCCATCAATAAAATTCTTGTAAGCCTGTGCGCAAAAGGGACACAGTTATATCTTGTCGGCGGTTATATTCGCGATTTAATTCTGGATCGCCCCTGCTACGATAAAGATTATGCCATTATAGGAGAAAAAGCAGTTGAATTTGCTAAAAAAGCTGCTGAATTTTTCAATGGTTACTATGTTGTTTTAGACAAAGATTTTGACATAGCCAGAGTTATAATGCCTGATAAAAAATATACCCTTGATTTTGCGGGGTGTGTTGGACAGAATATTTATGAAGACCTGGAAAGAAGAGATTATACGATAAATGCTATAGGATTCAGAATAGATGGAAAAACCTCAGGTCTTATTGACCCGCATAATGGAATGGCTGATTTAAATAATAGAGTTGTTAGAGCAATATCAGAGCAAAATCTTATAGATGATCCTCTCAGGTTGCTAAGAGCATTCAGGTTTGCAGCGCAGCTTAATTTTCAAATAGAAAATAAGACTCTGGATTATATCAAAACCCATAAATCCCTGATAAATAGAGTTTCAGTTGAAAGAATAAATCTGGAACTGACCAAGCTTTTTGAATCTCATCATACAGCTCGAAACCTGTATTTAATGAAAGATATTGAACTTCTGGATGAAATATTGCCGGAAATGAGCATTCAAAGAAAAATCCCGCCTAATTTGCATCATCATTTAGGGCTTCTTGATCATTCAATAGAAACGGTAAGACAAATTGAAAATAACATTCATGATATGCCGCAATGGGTCAGAGAAAGGCTAAATCAAAAACCTGCTGCTAATATTGAACTCATTTCCTTATTCAAAATTGCAGGGCTTTTTCATGATTTTGGCAAGCCTTCCACATGGCAGATTGATGAATTAGGCAGGCACAGGTTTATTAAACATGAAGAAATCGGAGCAGATCAGGTTGTAGAGGTCTTAAAACGTCTAAGATTCAGCAAAAATGCAATAAAATATATGACTAAAATAATAAGATATCATCTGTATCCATCTCAAATTCTAAAACAGGATGAAGAAGCCACGGAAAAAGCAATTTTTAGGATGTTTAGAAAAATTGGGGAAGAAACTCCGGAAGTTATTCTGCTTGCTATGGCTGACAGATTAAGTGCAAGAGGCCCTGAAATTAGTGAAGATATTGTTAATAATAATATTAAAGGTCTGTATTGGCTTTTAGCTAAATATAAAGAATCGTTAGAAACCCAAGAAGCTCTTCCAAAGCTACTTAGCGGGCATGAAGTAATGAAAATGCTAAATTTACCAAGAGGACCGGAAATAGGAAGAGTAATAAAAGCCCTTAAAGAAGCTCAGATTTCAGGGGATATAACCACAAAAGAAGAAGCAATAAACTTTGTAAAAGGATATGAGTACAAAGAAGCTGAATAACACCCCGTATTGTCAGTGGCAAGCCACATTCACATATCATTAATTATTCCAACAATATACCGCAATGTCATCCTGAAGCATAAGACATTGAATTATAATACTAAGCGTGGATGTTCAGGATCTATCTAATATGGCATGCTGGCAAGATGCTGAACACCCTAGATTATAACTATTGCATTGTTTAATGCTTCAGCGTGACACTAGAAAAATCATTTAGAATCCAAGTTATTTAATATTTGATTAAGTTCTATAGCATTTTGGACTGCAAATCCTGCCTGATCATTGTTAAAATATGCGAATACTTCTTTTCCCTGCTCCAAATAACCTTTAATATCATTTGCAAATCGGATTATCTCTTCTTTATTATATAACCCTGCTCCAAGAGCAACAGAGCCATGATACCTTATATATATAAAGTCAGATGTGATTTCCCCTGGTGATTGAAAATTACCCAACTTGTAAATACAAAATGCTACATTATATTCTTTCATTAAATCGTAAGCTTGAGAATTAAACCAGCTTGGATCACGAAATTCAAGTACATATTTATACCCTTCAGGAAGGGCTCTAAGAAAAGCTTTTAATCTTTCCTGATTAAACCCAAAACGTGGCGGTAATTGAAAAAGTATTGGCCCAAGTTTATTATCAAAGGCCTTAATTCTTTCAAAAAAAAGCGCTATGGATTTTTCAGGATCGATAAGCTTTTTCATATGTGTAATAAACCTGCTTGCTTTAACCGCAAAAATAAAGTCTTCTGGAACAGTATCTTTCCATTGAATAATAGTGTTTTCTTGTGGTAAATGATAAAAACTGTTGTTTACCTCAACTGTACAAAAATGGGCTGAGTAATATTTAAGATAATTTTTTTCAGCAAAATTTACAGGATAAAATGCTCCCAACCAATGCTTATAATGCCAACCTGATGTACCAATATGAATAAGCTTTTTTTGACACATTACATTAGATCCTTTTTTCCAAAACAGGATCTAATAATAAAAGAATTTTCTCATCAGCTGTCTGTTCAAATTTTTACATAAAATTTAAGCAGGATTTATAAAGCTTTTCTTGTAAAAATTGAGGTAAAAGCAAATTTATTGCGTTCTTTTACTTTTTCACCGCTTGTTTCTGCAAAACCGTATAAGAAATCCAGCTCTGTTTTTAAGTCTTCAGCCGAGCTGAATTTTGTCAACAATCCACCCTGAGCAAGAGACATTTCACCTGTTTCTTCTGAGACAACTATACAAGCAGCATCAGAAACTTCTGACATTCCGATAGCAGCTCTGTGTCTTGTGCCAAATTTCCAGCTTAAAGTCGGATCTTCTGTCAACGGTAATAATACGCCCGCTGCCACAATTCTATCTCCGTTTACCACCACAGCGCCATCATGAAGTGGTGTATTGGGGTGAAATATAGTTAATAATAATTCTGTACTTACTTTAGCATCTATTTTAGTGCCAACTTCGATATAATTTTCAAAGCCGGGAGTATTCTGGATAACTATAAGTGCACCAATATGTGATTTACTAAGATGTTTTACAGTTTCAGTAATCTCACTAATAATACTTTTAACTTCAGTTTCAGTACCAAATGCAAAGATATTTTTACTCAAAATACCCGGTTGACCCAGATATCCGAGCAATCTTCTTAATTCAGGCTGAAATATAACAATTAACCCGAATACTATTATGCTAACGACACTTTCAAGAAGTCTGCCAAGAATTTGAAGATTAAATATTTTACTGATTAATAATGCAAATAGTACTAATAAAGCACCATTCAAGAGCCGCTCAGTCGGAGTTCCTTTAATATGCTTGTACCATCTATAAGCAGCAAGCCCAAACATAAATATAAAGAATACAATGATAACTAATTCGAACACATCAAGAGGATTCATGGTCAATAAGAACTCCATGAACGGATGTTGTCTCACTTTTTCCAAGTGGCCAAGCAATATAGTATATCCTCTAAAGTTGGCAGAATAACCTTTCAGGAACCATATCGAAAGATACTAAATCTTCATAGGTTTCTCTTTTTATTATAACATCTGATGTGCAATTATGAACTAAAATTGCTTCAGGTCGTGGAACTCTGTTGTAGTTACTGGACATAGAGTAATTATACGCCCCTGTTGCAAAAATACATATAATATCACCCGGCTCAGTTACAGGTAGTTTAATATTTTCTATTAAAACATCTCCAGACTCGCAGAATCTGCCAGAAATAGTAACGGTTTCTTTTTCTTCAGAATTAACTTTATTAGCAACTACGGCATGATATTCAGCCTGATACATTGCAGGTCGAGGATTATCAGCCATACCGCCATCAACAGAAATATATTTTTTACCTTCAGGAACTTGCTTTGAACTCCCTACTGTATATAAGGTTGTACCTGCTGTTCCAGAAATACTTCTACCCGGTTCTATAATTAATCTGGGTTCTGGCAAGTTATATTTAGCTAAATTTTCATTAGCTGACTGAATAATAACTTTAGCAATTTCTTCCATTGATGGGGGATCATCACTTTCAATATATTTAATACCTAATCCACCACCTATATTCATATCTTCAAGAATTATGCCATATTTATCTCTAATATACGCAAACTGACCAAGAACAACATCTACTACATCATAGTAAACCTGAGTTTCAAATATTTGAGAGCCAATATGAGCGTGTAAACCTTTTAATGCAAGATTCGAATACTGTTCTTGCATTAACTCAATCGCCTCATCGAGTTGTGATAAATCAAAACCGAATTTACTGTCAAGATGACCAGTTTGAATATATTCGTGAGTATGACATTCAATTCCCGGAGTAATTCTAAGCAAAATATCAACTGTACGGCCTTTTGATTTAGCAAGGTTATCTAATAAAGCCAATTCAAGAAAATTGTCTACCGTAATTCTGCCAACACCAGATTCAAGAGCATAATCAAGTTCATCTATGGTTTTATTATTCCCATTAAAGAAAACTTTCTCCATAGGAAAACCCGCACTAACAGCAGTGTAAATCTCCCCACCTGACACAACATCAAGTCCGAAACCTTCTTCTTTCATAATGCAGCACATTGCCTTTACCATAAATGCCTTTGAAGCGTAAAGCATTAAGCTATTTTTATATGAAGAAAAAGCGTCTTTATATCCTCTGCAGCTTTTTCTGATTGTGTCTTCATCAAATACATACAGTGGACTACCATACTTTTCAAGTAGCTCAACCGTATCACATCCACCTATTTCAAGATGATTCTTATCATTAATTTTTGCCGTATATGGCATTACTGATTGATTTACTGTTTCTGACATTTGCCTCTCCTTAACAAGTACTAATGCTTAACCTCATAT
>AMFJ01011018.1_pt1 | contig 26848 bp, 23 predicted proteins | sample 427208 | NCBI WGS metagenome assembly AMFJ01 (sample SAMN02954298, study PRJNA114691) | groundwater metagenome | biome: aquatic; feature: subsurface aquifer; material: sediment; isolation source: subsurface aquifer sediment | place: USA: Rifle, CO | collected 2008-08 | reverse complement strand
TGCGAAGGCGGGGGCCTGGATGATTACTATTCATTGGGAAGCCACGCAAGAAAATACTGCCGAGGTGTTGAAAGCAATTCGTGTCTTGGGTGTTAAGCCGGCCTTGTCGCTCAATCCACCGACTGAAATTGAAGCTATTGTTCCTTATCTGAGTTTGGTGGATCAGGTTTTGGTCATGACCGTGAATCCGGGGTTTGGCGGACAGTCCTTTATTCCTGAGGCTTTATCTAAAGTATCCTGGATTCGAGAACGTTATCCGGAGTTGGATATTTGTATGGACGGAGGGATCAATGCGGAAACGGGTCAGCAAGCACTGGATGCCGGGGCAAATGCGTTGGTTGCCGGGTCTTATATTTTTAGTGCGGCGGATCGGGTGGCGGCGATAAATACGTTGAGGGGGTTGAATTTGAGATAAGTTTTTATTTTATGGCGAGAAATTTTACTATTTCCCTCGTTCGTCAGTACGCGGACTCAGGCTCACTTGGAAAACAGTAAAATTTCTTGTGAAGATGAAATCCCCATAGACGCTTTTCTAAAATTTAAACATGGATCGATTTCACTTCTCTTGATTTTCCTTTGTTCCAACGTATAATTCCCTCACATTAGGGTAAGGTTACGGGCAATTAGCTCAGGTGGATAGAGCGTTGGCTTGCGGAGCCAAAGGTCACAGGTTCGAGCCCTGTATTGCCCACCAAAATAGCGATAAGGGACAACCTAGCGGTGGGGACCCCTTTCCCTAATAAGGTTGTTCGTATTTGTGGGACCTACGAGATCCACAAATGGCTCACGTTGATGCAGTGAGTATTTTTTCTAAAGAAATAATCGTGTTTCTAAATGGATTATCATAAGAATAGTCAAACCATATACTTCCACTTATTCTTATTTTTTTTATTATTATTTCCAATTCATTAATCAATGTAGGTCTTATTAACATAAAAGTTGCGCCTCCGGGTTCGGGTAAAAGTTTATTTTTGTGTGCTCCGCTTTGATGTCTAATTTTATGGAATTTTGCTTTTTCGAATTCTATTTTTAGTTTTTCTAGTTCATCTAAGCCAGCTGTTATTCTTTTTTTCTTTCTTATATCAGCCATTATATTTCCTCGTGGTCGAGCGTCTGCTACCTGTAGGAAACTATATTTTTCTGAATAAAAATCAATAATTGGATAATCTTCTTCAATTTTTCTCAAAAATTCATAAACTTTTTGATCCAAAATTTTTGGCATCGACGTTTTTTCTTTTTTTATTATTTCTTCTAAAAGTGGTTTTATGCGAACTTCTTCTTTTTTGTTGAAGCTATAAGCGTATGGATAATTCCGATTGATTCCATAAAGGCATTATTTGCCGACAAAAGTAAGAAATCATAATTTTCTTTTCTATTTTGAGGATCTAGATAGTCATAAATTTTTTTACAGATGAGAAAATTTATATCTGCTAGATAGATTAGTCTCATAACATCCTTAATATTTTTGTTCATATTTAAATCGTTATTTCCTCCCATACATCCACGCTGCCAGTACCGTTGAAATTGGTACAGCCGTGATGAGTGTGATGCTTCCGATTAAGGTTCTCACGATCTCTTCCGCCATGAACTCGTTATTGAGCGTGACCCACAGGGGAGTCGTGGAGCTGACGAGAAGAATTAAAATGGGGAAGCTGGCTCCCACGTAAGCCAAAATAAGAGTGTTTACTAGTGAGGCAATGTGTTCTTTGCCCACGGAAAGTCCGCGTTGGTAGAGGTCTTTGAAATGAAGCTTGGTGTTGGCTTTGTGGATTTCTTCGATGGTCGCGGTTTGGGCGGTGGTGATGTCATCCAGTACTCCCAACGATCCGATCACGATGGCTCCGAGAAGGAGTCCCTTCAAATCAATATTTGAGAATTCACCAAAACTCAAGAACACCGCATCTTCCGATCCCAGACCAAATAGTTTGGAGAAGGAAACAGCCATCCATCCCAAGGCTAAGGCCAAATGCAACGTGATGGCGGTGCTCACGATTGCCAAAAAGGTGCGCTTGTGAAATCCATGTGCTAGTGAAATTGAAATAACCATGATGAGTAGTGCGGCTCCAAAACTTACCCCGAGAGGATCCCAACCTTTTATGATGAGCGGAACCGCGCCTTCGATCAGTACCAGGAAGGTGAAGGCGAGTCCCAGGAGGGATGAGAGGCCTTTTTTCCCCGAAATTAGGGCGGTGAGTCCTACGAAAATCATAAACAGCCAGGCCAAGCTGGGAACCCGGTACGCTTCAAAAATGGTGTATTCCTTTTGCTCCGCTCCTGCATGTTCCACGATCACGACACGATCACCCACCTCTAAACTTTTTTGAGAATTCGCTGTGGATTCGTATTCCAGGGTTAGAATTTCCCCTTTCAGCTCTCCATTTTCGATTTCCACTTGAAGGGTTTGATGGTTGGTTGTCCCTTCCCATCCTTCGCTTTCACTTTCTTCCATAATTTCAACCACCTCCCCTTGATAGAACTGTTCGTCATAATCGGTTACTATTGGTGTTGTAGTTTCCGTCTCTTGGGCCCGTGTTAGAGAATGGCCACTTCCCATACTCAATACGATTCCTCCCATCATGAGTAAGAAAAACTGCCAGGATTTTTTTGAGTTGAAATTAAACATTGAAGAATTTAAGACTAACTTACTCTGACTTTAAACTTTTTTCATAAATCTTCCAGATTTTTTGAAACATTTCGTTCTTTTTTAATAGTTCAAAATTGCCGCGTTCTATCAATTTTCCTCCATCAAATAGATAGATCACATCGAATTTTTTGAGTAAGTGCAGTCGATGTACCGACGCCACAATGCAACGATCTTTGAATTCATGAAATAAATTGTCGTAAATTTCGAGTTCGTTTTTCGTATCCATACTGCTGGTGGGTTCGTCGAGAATCAGAATGCTGCTGTTTTGGCCCGCAAACAGTCCTCGCGCCAATGCCAAGCGCTGTTTTTCGCCGCCGGAAAGGTTAACCCCTTTTTCTTTGATGTTGGTTTTTATTCCTTTGGGAAGCCGCTTGAGTACTTTATTGAAACAGGCCAGTTCGCACGCTTTCACCACTTCCGTTTTTTTATGGGCCACTCCTGCCGTCACATTGTATTCAATCGTATTTTCAAAAATCTCGGCTTCTTGGGGGATCAACGTGACCCAGTTGGAAATTGACTTGAGGGTTTCAAAGCGTTTTCCATCGATCAGGACTTTTACCTTATTTGGATTTTCCAGTCCGCGAAGTAGGGTCATCAACGTGCTTTTTCCGCTTCCACTTTCGCCGATGAAGGCGATTTTGAGGCTTCGCTTGAGTTCTAGGTTGATATTGTCCAGATTGTGTTTTTCGTTTTTTTCATCTTCATAGCGGAAATAAAGATTTTTGATCGTGATGGTATCCCAGTCCGTTGGAGGTTTGGTTTGATCTTTTTTTTCCATTTTTTCAAATGTTTTTCGAATGGGATTTACCGACTTCAAATCGGTGCTGTACCAAACCAATTGTTCGTATTTCCATGCAAGTCCGAAGAAGACCTCGATGAAGCGGGACGTGTATTGATACAATGCGATGAAGCTCCCGATCATGATGACCCCACCTCCTTTGGTTTCGGAATAAATATAAAAAATGAGGATGGCAAAGTTGGTGAGTGCCAGGCCCATGCTGATCGAAAACCATTTCACTTCATTCACCCTGATATTTTTTCTCCAGATGGGGAAAATTGCATTTATTTTGTTCACCAATTCGCTTCGGGCGAGATTTTCCAACCGTAAGGTGATGACGGTCATGATGTTGCTCATATAGTCATAGAAGGTGGAATCCGAAAGATGAATTTTTTCATTCACGGCTTTTAGGGTGCTGATCAAAATGCGATCAAATTTAAAAATGGTGATTACAATAAGGATTCCCATCCCCAAGGCCATGAATCCCGAGGCGGGTAAGATGAGGAAAAAGGCCACGATGCAGACGATAAAACGTACAATCGTTTCGATGAATATATAGCTGTCTTGTGTGAATCCGTTTAATGCCTTGGTTGCTTTTTCGATGCGGCTCACCACTCCTCCCGAATGGTGGTCTTTGTGCCATTTGAGCGGAAGACTCGCGACTTCTTTGAATAATTGTTCTTTGAAATTTCGTACGATATCGAATCCGATTTGTCGTTCCATTACACGGGCATTTCCATGGAAAATCCAAAAGAAAAATTCCAAACTGGCATAAAATCCCAGATAGAGAATCGACATATGAAGCAGATCATCTCCTCCCTCTTGGAGCTTATTTAAAAATAATCCCAAAACCAACGGCTCGCTCATGGCGATAAGATTGGCTATCACGAACATCACATACACCACTACCATTGTGGTGCGATGATGCCTTGCAAACGCCCATGCGGTTTTAATGAGAAAGAAGTAGTGGTTTTCCATGGGACTTTCATTTTAAAGAAAAACACCTTTTGTTTCTAGGGCGCTTCATTTTTAATGCATTGATCTTATTGTTCGACCTCTGCAAATAGGTCTTGAAGCAATTCTTGAATGAAACTCCTCCATTCGTCCAGTATTTCAGGATTGGTCATGGCGCTCATGTGGGCTAAAATCAATCCTCTCCTTTCCCACTTTCTTCCCTTTAGTTCTACTATTTTTACATGCTTGAATTTGGTTGGGTCAATTTGGGGAACTCCGAATAATTGATCCGGCTCTAATCCTGCATAAAAAGCACCATCCACCATTTCAAGAACCTCTTCCAATTCGGCCGGAGTGGTTTCGGGACTTAATTTCTGAAGAAATTTTATTCCACATAACTTAGGGTTAAGCGCTGGAGCAAAGCCGCCCATTACAATTTTTACATTTTTAGGCAGTTTGATCCCCATGCGTTTCATTTTGAGCAGCGCGTCGAGGATGATTTTGGGCCCAAAGCTGTGCCCCAACAGCCAAAGTATGGTTTCAACTTTTTTTTCTCCTGTATCTTTCAATATTTCATTGATGAACGCTACATCGTTGTCTCGAATCGCTTCCAAAATGCTTTCTTGGAGTATGTTATCTTCTTTATCAAGGGCCGCCATAATGAATTCACACAGGACATTATTTAAAATTCTTTCTTTGAAATGCTCCTCATTTTGATAGGCGCGAGGATATTCAGCCATTCCTCTGACATGCAAATGTGCTTTTTCCCCAAGGGTGGGATGAGAACCGCTTTTGAGCACCCAAGGAATTTCCTTGAATTCGATTCGATTTTTTTCTCCTTTTTTAGAAGCTTGGATCAATGCTGTTATTAAAATTCGGATTATTTGCTTTAGGTATCCGTAGACTCCCGCATCTAAACGCCATAGGGCATTCGGCACGCCTTTGATGAAAATAACTTTATGAATACGTTCTTGTGTGAGCAGTTGCGGTGCGCGGATTTCTTCAAATTCTTCTAGTTCTCGATCGATTTCTTTCAGAATTTCAACTAAATTCAGTCCGTCCGTTCCAAAAAGGCCTACAATTTCTTCAAGGCTGGGGTCCACATGTTTTGCTAGAAACCGAACCAATTTTTCTACAACAATGCCTACTTTTCTTAGTCGTGGATCTTCAATTCCTTCTTCTACAATGGATTCTTCTTGGGGTTCTCTTCCTCCTGTCCCTTCAATGTATCCCTGAAATGACGTTGCCATAGTTGATTTTATCATTAAGGTTTTGCATTTTACCACATCATTTTTTTTTGTAAACTAAATTCTTGTTGCGGGGGGTATAACTTGTCCTTTTCGATTATCTTTGCTAAAGTCCTTAAGCCCTACATTCGGGTTTATCTTTTTATCGTTTTTATGTCTCAACGTTTTGAACTGCTTTCCGAATTTACACCAAAAGGTGATCAGCCCGCCGCTATTGAGGCCATGATGAAAGGGCTTAAGGCCGGTCAAAAATACCAAACTTTATTGGGGGCAACGGGAACGGGTAAAACCTTTTCGATCGCTTCCGTTATTGCACAAGTTCAAAAACCGACCTTGGTGATTGCCCATAATAAAACACTGGCCGCTCAACTGTGTACCGAATTTCGTGAGTTTTTCCCTAAAAATTCGGTCCATTATTTTGTGTCTTACTATGATTATTATCAGCCGGAGGCATATAACCCCCGAACGGACACTTACATTGAAAAAGATTCTGCCATCAATGAAGAGATTAATAAGTTTCGCCATGCGGCGACGGCCCATTTATTGACGCGGCGCGATGTGATTATTGTGGCGTCGGTTTCGTGTATTTACGGATTGGGATCACCGGATGAGTATAAGAATTTGAGTTTGGAGATTAAAGTGGGAGAGGATCGCAAACGAGATAAATTGCTCCGTCATCTCACGGATCTTCAATATGTTCGTTCGTCCACCGATTTTAAACAGGGGATGTTTCATGTGTTGGGAGATGTGGTGGAAATTTTCCCTCCCGGTCAGGACACGATTTATCGTTTGGAATTTTTTGGAGATGATATTGAAAAAATTGTTGAAGCGGATTGTTTTACCGGCGAGGTGCTGCATGAAATGGAGTCCATTCATGTGTTTCCGGCCAAGCATGATGTGACGACACGCGAAAGGATCGATGCGGCGATTGCCCCCATCCGTGCCGATTTGGAGATCCGCTACAAGCAGCTCCAGTCGATCGGGAAAGGCTTGGAGGCGGAACGGTTGAAAACGCGTACGGAATACGATTTAGAGATTTTACAGGAAACTGGATATTGTAGCGGGATTGAAAACTACACTCGTTATTTGAATGCGCGGGAAGCCGGTGAACAACCTGCTACGCTTATCGATTATTTTCCGGATGATTTTTTGATGGTGGTGGATGAGTCTCATATCACTATTCCTCAGATTGGAGCCATGCATAATGGGAATTACAGCCGTAAACAAAATTTGGTGGAGTATGGATTTCGTTTGCCTTCGGCGCACGACAATCGCCCTCTCAAGTTTGAAGAATTTGAAAAACACATTGATCAAGCGATTTTTGTTTCCGCCACTCCCGGGAAGTATGAGTATGCGAATACCCCTAAAAAATGGATTGCTCAGCAGATCATCCGGCCGACCGGCTTGTTGGATCCCGAAGTGGTCATTCGTCCTAAAGAGGGCCAAATTTTGGATCTTTTGGATGAGATTCATGCTCGGATTGATCGACGAGAACGTATTTTGGTCACGACCCTCACCAAGCGCTCTGCCGAGGATTTGACCGATTTCTTTGTGGATAAGGGAATCAAAGTGCGTTACCTCCATTCTGATATCGATACCATGGAACGAATTGAAATTTTACGCGATCTACGGTTGGGAAAATTTGATGTGTTGATTGGAATCAACTTACTTCGCGAAGGGTTGGATTTACCGGAGGTGTCGTTGATCGCCATTTTGGATGCGGATAAAGAAGGGTTTCTTCGATCCGAAACGTCACTCATCCAGACCATTGGACGGGCGGCACGGCACGTGAATGGATTTGTCATCATGTATGCGAATAATATGACTCGATCCATGCAGGCGGCCATTGATGAAACCAACCGGCGTCGAGTGATTCAGTTGGCTCACAATGAAAAGCATGGCATCACCCCTGAAACGATTGTGAAAGCCATTCGGGATCTGGCCATGCATAAAGAGAATGAGGCCAAGAAACAGGTGCGTCATTATGATGTGAAGAAGGTTCCTAAGGATGAAATTCAGCGCCTCATCCGTTCCTTGGAAGCCGAAATGGATTTGGCCGCCCAAAATATGGAATTTGAGAAAGCCGCTGAGTTGCGGGATGAAATTGATCTGATGAAGGAGGAGGCGGGGCTTTGATTACGGGAACCTGTGCTTGTACCTATAAGCCGAGCGATTCGACGTTATTTTGGATATTCTCCCCTTATTTCTGACTACCAGATTTTAACCACCTCATTAAGCGTGAACCAAACCCCATCCTATTATTTGCTACCTCTTTCTCTGCTCCTTGTTCGGTTTTTTTTTGATTGATTTTGAGGTTTTCAATTTCCTTTTGAGTCGTAACAATATGCCGTTGTTGAATTTCTGCAATTGCCATGAGTTTTGCTTTTTGATCCTCCAAGCTTCCCGTTTTAATGGGTACATATACCACAGAGACAGGCCCTATGGCTCTTAAGATGCCTTCGGCCTTTCCGGTAATGGCATATTTCTCATGGACCACTTCTGGCGCTTCAACCCGTGCAATGACCTTTGTGCTTGAACGCTCTTCTTCAAGTTCAAGCATTGCTTGAATCTCCATTTTTTCAATTTGAAAGGTTCCTTCTTGAATCACGGTGATGCATCCTTCCTTTGGTAAAATCATTTCTTTTCCTCTAAATACTCGTCTTTCAACGTCATTTTCCTCCATCCCTTTTTCAATTGCTCTCGGCACCACATTTCCATTTCGAAATGATGGATTCTGCTCTAGTAGGGCGATCAATTCTTGCGTTGCATCTCCTAAATATTCTGTATTTGAGACGATATTTTCGATGAGCTGAATTTGGTCATGCGGGGTCAGTTGGCTAAAAGCCTCTCCATTTATTTCTAAAAGAGTTGTTTCCTCTTGTGTAAAAACATCAACCGAAGCCGGAAGTCTTTTATTGATGAAGGGATTGGTTTCATCTTTCATTTCCATGAATGAAAATTCCCCCATATAACTGCCTGCGGGCTTGACGATGGATTGTGGCTCTGCAAATTCAACCACTTTGATTTGAAATCGCGTTTCCGAGGGGATTAGGCGAAGGGTGTTAGGATGATCTCCCTTTCCTTTTCGAGAAAACAACTGAGTTCCCCTCGGAATTTCTTTCCATTCTGCCTTTTCATTCAATATGCTCATGCCTGCGAGACTGATCTTCTTAAAAAGAATACATTGCTGAATTTGTTTTAATTTATCTAGTGTTCTACTCTCCAAAGTTGAGTGCTCGTCCATTGCAAATTCGTTAAAAACTAAAAAGGAATTAATCTTTCCACCTTTCGATAAAAATATCAACTCTTTTTAAGGTTGGCCTATTTCGGGGCTTCTTCCGTCTCACTCACCTGTTTCTCCACTGCCAGTTTTTCTCCTTCCAGATAAAGCACCTGGAATTCGCTCAGATCATTTCCCTCTGCGAGTTGTTTTTCGAGAAATTTGAGATATTGGGCCGCGGTTTGATGGCTGATTTCGGATTTTTTCTCGCAATAGAGTGCGAGCAGAAGGCCCGTATTTTCTTGGTTATTGAAGAGAAACAGTCCGTTTCGGGCCAAGAATTTTTCTTCCATCTCCTCTTCTTCCACAATGACATGCGAGAATAAAATTGTGGAGGTCAATGAGGCGTGATGGGCAAAAATTTGGTTTTGCCCATCTTCGTCATTGAAAGCAATGGATTTTGCTTCTTTGTGGTAGACCTCTCCCTCCGGAGTACGGATTGTCAGTTTGAATGCGTTGGTCATAGGGGCAATCGTTATTTTTTGCTGTTATGGCGTTCCACCACTTCTTCAATGCTGGCCGCCATGTAGAAGTCTTGTTCGTCGATGTGGTCGTATTTTCCTTCCAAAATTTCTTTGAACGAGCGTACGGTATCTGATACTTTCACGTACTGTCCGGCCATTCCCGTGAACTGTTCGGCCACGTGGAAGTTTTGAGAAAGAAATTTTTGAACACGACGGGCGCGATTCACGACGGTTTTGTCTTCTTCGGAAAGCTCGTCCATTCCCAGGATTGCAATCACATCCTGCAAATCCTTATAACGTTGAAGGATTTGTCGCACCTGGGTGGCGGTGTTGTAGTGTTCTTCTCCTACGATGTCTTCTTTGAGCGCATTGGAATTGGAATCCAATGGGTCTACGGCAGGGAATAGTCCCATGGACGCCAGTTTACGGGATAGAACGATCGTGGCATCCAAGTGTCCAAAGGTGGTGGCCGGAGCGGGGTCGGTCAAGTCGTCCGCGGGCACATACACCGCCTGAACCGAGGTGACGGATCCTTTTTTGGTGGAGGTGATCCGTTCTTGCAGCGTGGCCATATCCGTCGCCAGGGTGGGTTGGTATCCTACGGCAGAGGGCATACGTCCCAGAAGGGCGGATACTTCAGAACCGGCTTGGGTGAAACGGAAGATGTTGTCGATGAACATCAAAATATCTTTTCCTTCATCCCGAAATTTTTCCGCGATGGTCAATCCGGTCAACGCCACACGCATACGGGCTCCGGGGGGTTCATTCATCTGTCCGAACACCATCGCGAGTTTATCGATCACTCCACTTTCTTTCATTTCCTGAATCAAATCATTCCCCTCACGTGTACGTTCTCCGACTCCGGCAAATACCGAATATCCTCCATGGGACATCGCGACGTTGTGAATCAATTCTTGCATGATCACCGTTTTTCCCACACCGGCTCCTCCGAACATCGCCACTTTTCCTCCTTTGGTGAAGGGACAGAGTAAATCCACGACTTTGATTCCGGTTTCAAACACTTCCATTGTTGGATTTTGTTCCAAAAAGGTGGGTGGATCGGCATGAATGGAGCGACGCTCGATGTCTTTTGATAAAGGCTCACCTTGGTCGATCACTTCTCCGGTGACGTTGAACACGCGTCCCAGGGTTTCAGGTCCTACGGGAGTTTGAATGGGGCTTTCGGTATCCGTGACTTCATTTTCGATGGCCAATCCGTCGGTGGTGGCCATGGCAATGGTGCGCACAATGTTGTTTCCCAAGTGAGCTTGGACTTCCAACGTGATTTTCCCATTGGGGCCTTCCACGATAAGGGCTGAAAATTGATCGGGGATGTGATTCGGAAAGTACACATCCACAACCACACCGATGATGCGGACGATTTTCCCGATAGGATGAGTGAGTGTGGCGGTCATAAATAAAAATTAGAGATAAATGAATTATTTGATCGTTAAGCTTGCGCCCATGAGCTCTGCAATTTCTTGTGTGATCACCGCTTGTCGCACTTTATTGTATTCTCGTGTGAGATCATTGACGATTCGGTCGGCGGAATCGGTGGCATTTTGCATTGCAATCATTCGGCTGGAATATTCGGAGGCTTTGAGTTCAATGAAGGCTTGGAGGAACAACGCTTGAACCATTTGTTCATAGAGTCGATTCAATACATGCGCTTCGGAAGGAGAAAATAACATGCACCCCTCTTTTTTAAAGATTTTTGATTTTTTGTATTCCTCGATCGGTCCCAATGTGCTTGCAATGGTTTCTTCCGTAAAGGGAAGAAAGGTCTTGAGCACCGGATAAAAAGTAAACGAATTTTTATAATGAGGAGCGACAAAAATTACCTGTTTTATTTTTTCTTCTTTCCATAATTCAATAATTCCTTCCACGATTTTGATGGAATCCACTGTGGTTAATTTTTCTGGAATTTGCGTGTAATGCTTCGTAACGGGGATCTTATTGTTCCGAACATAGTCGTAGCTTTTTTTCCCGATCGTGATTAGTTTTCGTTCATCTTCCGGAGTGGTTTGCCACAGCTCCGAACGAAACAGTCCATTGATCAATTTGTTGTTGAGGGGACCGCAAAGTCCTTTGTCCGAGGTGTAGAGTACGAATAAAATTCCACCTTTTTCTCTTTTTTCCGTATAGATGCTTTTTAGGTCCGTTTCGAGATTGTTGTTCAAAATCGAAAGGAGATCAAAAACATAGTTTCGGATGGAAACGGCATGCTTTTGGAAATGCCGCATTTTACTGGCTGCGACCAGTTGCATGGCTTTCGTGATTTTTCGGGTGTTTTTTACCCCCTCTATTTTTTTGCGAATTTCTAGTATTGAACCTGCCATAAAGTTTTAGGCGAAAAATTTGGTAAAAATAGATTTGATGGTCGACTCGATATCTTCCGATAAGGCTTTTTCCGTTTGGATTTTTTGAATCAGATCTTGATGCGTGGATTCAACCAGGATGAAAAGCGAATGAATTTTATCTCCCACTTCATTCTCGGCAATGGGATCCAGGTAGCCGTTTGTTGCGGCATACAGCACAATCACTTCTTTCCATAGCGCATAAGGCGAATTGGCTTTTTGTTTCAAGGCTTCCACGACACGTTTTCCACGGGTCAATTTATCCTTGGTTGCTTGATCCAATTCCGAAGCAAATTGGGAGAAGGCTTCCAATTCGTAGTACTGAGCCAAATCTAATTTTACGGTTCCGGATACTTTTTTCATGATCTTGGTTTGAGCGGCTCCTCCCACACGTGAGACGGAAATCCCCACGTTGATGGCGGGGCGAATTCCTTTGTTGAAAAGGTTGGATTCCAAGAAAATTTGTCCGTCGGTGATGGAAATCACGTTGGTGGGAATATACGCGGAAACGTCGTTGGCCTGTGTTTCAATGATCGGTAAAGCGGTGATGCTTCCTCCGCCGTTGGCGTCATTCAATTTAGCGGCCCGTTCCAATAAGCGGCTGTGAAGATAGAACACATCTCCGGGATACGCTTCACGGCTTGGGGGACGACGGAGTAAGAGCGACATTTCACGGTAAGCCACAGCATGCTTGGATAGATCATCATAAATCACGAGTACGTGTTTTCCTTTTTTCATGAAGTATTCGGCAATAGCGGCTCCCGCATAAGGCGCGAGATATTGCATCACGGCCGAAGAAGCGGCGGGAGCGGATACCACAATGGTGTAGTCCATTGCTCCTCCCGACGTTAATTTTTGAACGACTTGAGCGGTTTTGGATTCACGTTGAGCGATCGCCACATAAATACAAATCATTTTTTCTTCTTTTTGATTCAAGATGGTATCGATCGCCACCGTGGTTTTTCCGGTTTGACGGTCTCCGATAATCAATTCCCGTTGTCCACGTCCGACCGGGACCAACGCATCGATGGCCACAATTCCGGTTTGTACCGGTTCATGCACCGATTTTCGCACCATCACGCTCGGCGCGGAGGCCTCATGAGGCATTACTTTATCGGCCTTGATTTCTCCTTTTCCATCGAGAGGCACTCCCATGGCATCCACAACGCGACCAATTATGTCTTCCCCCACGGGAATCGAAAGAAATTCCCCCGAAGAGGTTACAAACAATCCTTCGCGGATTTCTTTGTCCGGCTGAAGCACAAGCGCTTGCACATTATCTCGTTCCAAATTCATGACAAGTGCCTTCGCGTTGACTCCTTCGATTTGAACGACCTCGTTCATTTTGAGGCCCGAAAGACCTTCCACTTGAATGACCCCATCTTTATAAGATTTAATCACTCCCTTTCCCGAAGCGACTGCTCCTTCCCCGCTTTCGGATTTTTGGAGCGCTTTATTCAGATTTTCCAGGAAATTTTGCAAACTTTCTTGTGCCATAATGGATTGGGTTATACTGCAGTTAAGGATGTAAATCGTAACACGCGGGAGATCCAGGAATGATCGATCACCGTTCCCCCTTTAAAAATACGGAACCCTCCAATGAGTTTCCTGTTGATTTGGAAAACAGGAAAAGAGAAAGGATATTCGGTGTACAAATGTTCTCGGATTTTTTTCTTGAGTTCCAAATCAATCTCCCGTGGAGATTGAACGACAATATAAGGTGCATTCACTACTTTTTTTGCCAAGGCATTGATTTCCGCCACGCAATCTTGATAGGAATGGTTGAGAAGAAGCTGTCTTAAGCTTGAAGCAAAGACATTTTCTCCGGGCACCATTTTTTCAATCACCTCCGCTCTTTCCACACGCGAGAACGCAATGCTTTCATGGGCAATTTCGAGTCTCATCCCAAACGATTGTACGAAAAATTCCAGTACGGCCTTGAATAAGTTGTTCTCTGAAACATTGCTACTTGTGGGCTGATAAATGTTACCCACGAGCCCACGCAACTCTTTAATGAAATCTTGTTCGTTGCTCTTTTGTAAATACGTCTTAAAGGGATGCGGCAATTTTAATTCCTTCAAAGCTTCTTCTTTTTCGGACTCACTTTTTGAAAAAAAAGTTTTATTGCCTATTAAGAAGAGGGAAATCTCTCGAATCATTGCCAGTAAAAATGAATTGAACATATTAGCGGTTGTAATGAACCCAAGATTCGTGAATGCTTTCTTGAATGACTTGTTCGGGAACCTTATTTTGAACAATGTCGAGGATGATTTTGGTCATCATTTGCATGACCTCTTTTTCGGATTCTTTGAGGATTGTTGTTTTGCGTGCTTCAATTTCTTTTTCCGCTTTCAGCATCATTTCCGTTTTTGCGGTTTCCATTTCGTGAATCAATTCGATGCGTTTTGCTTCCAAAAATCGTTGTAGATTTGCCATTTCTTCTTTCAATTCCGTTTCCGTTTTTTTTCTTTCCATCTCACTTTCCTCCATTTTTTTAGTGAATTCCTCTCGAAGTAGATTCGCTTCTTCGATACTGTCCGCGATTATTTTTCGTCGTTGATCAATTGTATTTAGGATCGGTCTATAAAGGAAATAAATTAAGGCCACAAGAACAACTCCCGTATTCACGATGTAAATGAAAATGCTCCAAAAATCGATTCCAAGCTGTGCTAAGCCATCCATAACAAAAAAGATAAGGTTATTTAAAAATTAACCGAAAAGAATTATCAATGAGATCACCAGGGAATAAATCCCGGTTGATTCCGTGATCGCCATTCCCACAATCATGTTGGTGAAAATTTTATCCATGATTTGAGGGTTTCGCGCCATTCCCTCCATCGCTCGTGCGGCAAGTATTCCTTCTCCGATACCAGGGCCAACAGCCCCTAACCCCATACAAAGACCTGCGGCGATGTATTTTGCTGATTCTGCATCCATAATTTATTGGATTAAAAAGTAATAAATAAGAGATAAATTAGTAGGCCTTTTCCTTGATTCCATTCCAAGTTCCGCTCATGAAGATTCCAAGCAGGATCGAAAAAACAAAGGCTTGGACAAATCCCGATAGGATTGAGAGCACAATGAATGGAATTGGAAAGAGGAATTGGGTTGCAAACAGTAGACTCGAGATGATCAATACCACTACTTCTCCCGCAAACATATTTCCGAATAAACGAGTCGATAATGAGACTAGTTTTGCGATTTCTCCGATGATGTCCATGAGTCCCAAAAAAATTTCAATTAAGACCATTGGAAGCTCTTTGATGCTTTTCATCTTAAATAAAAGGTGAAATTTAAAAAAGTTGCCTAGATGTCGAAGAGGAGCCTTGAGAAAAACAATGGCATGAACACTCACGAGGCCCAATACCGTTAGTGCAATGGTCAGACTGTAGTGTGCGGTAGGTGTTTTAAATAAGTTGACGTCCCCTGCCGTAATGCTTCCCAAAAGCGGAATTAAGGTGAGCTGATTCGAAATAACGACGATTAAAGCAACCGTTACGATGAATGGCGTCAATCGTCGCGCCTCTTTTTCCGATCCCAACGCCATTTCCATTTTTTCGAGATAAAATGTAACGATTATTTCTATTAACATTTGAAGACGTCCCGGAATGAGGGCTATGCGGGTTTTAACAAGAATTCCCAGTACGATCAATAAGAAGGAAACAAAGAAGGCTGAAAGCATGGCATTACTCACGGGAACCGGGCCAACCGTGAATAGGATATCGGGATCAAGATGGATTTGCGGTAAATTCATGATTATTTTTTAATCGCTGCTTTATATTTTTTATAGAGCATGAGTTGGGTGATGGGATATCCGATCACAAGGCCGATGACGAGAAAGACGGGAGAAGTGTTCAGTTGTTGATCCAGTAGATACCCAATTCCTCCTGTTATGGCAATCATGACAAGGGTAAACATTGAGGCATAGACAAACACTTGGACTCTTTTTTTTGTGAATTGGGCGATCTGGTCGTCTTTAGACATTTTATTCTTGATCATGCCTTTTCATACAAAAATTTTCGGGCCGTCGAATCCCTACAAGTGCGAAACTACTTTAAAGACCCTTTTTGAAAAAATCAAGGCTCTAAGAGCTTACTTTTTCTTTTCGGTTGCGGGTCTTTGAATTTTAGTTCAAATTGTATTTTTGGCTTCTTATTGAGCTTCTTTAATTTCAATTGTCTCCTGGAGTGACTTTTGAAAAGTGCCTTCATAATTTTCGAATCGTGGATCTAGAATGTGGATTTTTTCAGCTCCCGGATTTTGACCAAATTCGTAGAGGATTTTTTTGAATTTCAATACGGCGCAAGGAAGGCTGTATTCCATGAATCCGTTTTTGTACGTTTTGCACTGTGCTTCCTGTACGGGATGTGAGGGCGGCAGAAAGGGGAAGCGATGGAGCATGAGTTCATGAATCGATGTTTCGGAGTCACCCAGAATGGAGTGGTAAAGTTTTTCCGAACCGATGAGCAGCATTTTTCCGCTATTTTTTTTGAGCATTTCTCCTATCTTTCCCACGCCGCCGTTTCTCCCTTGAATTAATATTTTTACTCCGCCCTTTTTTAATCGATCCAGTTTTCCTTCTGCCATTTGTTCGATGGCCTGAAGGGAATTCATCAATAAAAAGAAATTTCGCGGTTCATTTTCTCGAGTGGATTCTATTATTTTTTCAATACATTCTAGAGTTTCGTTTCGATTTTCTTCTTTGTAGATGCCCGGGAGTGAGAGATAAGAATGGAGTTCTATTTTTTCTTTTGTTTCTTCAACGAGGAACGATTCTTCTTCCGTATGGGAGGGGAGGCCCAGCCTTTTTTTTAAAAAATCAAAGCTGTTTTGAAATTTCCCGAAACGGCTTATTCCGATGAGATGAGACTGTTTTTCCCATAAGGTTTGTTGCAGCAATTGTTCTACATGGGTGGGACAGGAGTGCACAAAAGGAATTCCTTCTCGACTCAAGGTGATCCATGCCAAATGGGTTGGTTTTGGATCGAGTGCTTTTTGAAATGTCATCCACTCTTTTTGTAATAATTGACCGCTCAGAGCGTTCGGTGTCGCTTCCAAAAGAGTTTGTAATTCTTGGGCCATGTTTTCCAGCATGTCTTTTATGTTTTTTCCTTCGAAGGTATGCAGGAGCGAATCGGTGAGCATGATTTGATTGCCAAAACTTTCGGGGTCTTTGTACTTTTCAACCAGCATTCCCAGTAGTCCGAATAGAATTTCGAAACGTGAAATGAGTGAGGATTCCTTTTCCGAGAGATAAGAGAGGAAATGATCCAGTGAGAAATATTTGGTCCATGCTTGGAACACTTGTCCCTCGAATTCTTCGATCCGTTCAATCATCAGGCGATCCCGGTGTGGGATCAGGGGGGTTGAGCGTAAACTGCTTTCCGCCAATAGGCGATGGGGGACGACCAAGAGAGGGGCATAAAGCGCCGCCTGTCGTGCCTGATGATAAAAACAAGTTTCTTCACAGGATTCCCCGTAGAGATGGTGCATTCCGGAGATTGAATTCCAGAGCACGTACTCGTTTTCCGCGAGATGTAATTCGCCTTTTTCACCCGTTTTGGTGTGATCCAGCCATAGCTTTATTTTGATTCCCAATGTAGTTTCTTGGTCTGTGAAATGTGTCTTTTCCAGGAATTCTTTCCATCGTTTCACGCACAAATAGTGTGATGGATGATGGAGGTGTTTCACGCGGGCATCCGAGCTTATTTTTTCGGGGTGGGGTGTGGCCAGCAGGGTGTGCTCGCCCATGGCTTCGCTGCTTTCGACCAGGGTGCATACCAGGTTTTCGAGGTCATAATTCGGCGATTCAATCAGTAGGGCACTTGGCCTATCCCATCCCGCTTCAATTACGCTTTTTAGTGCCTCGTTCGGCGGATTGCATTTTATTCCAGAGGAAATTGTTTTGATTTCCCGGTATGGCGTTGAGGACACTTCTTTTAGTGTTTTTTGAATCGTTGATTTCCATTCCCAGGTGCTTTTTTCAAGGAAAGCATCGAGGTCTGTTTGGAGAAAACCCGGTAACTCGCGGATTTTATCCAAGAGCATTTTGTACAATTCAATGGCCACTTTTGTATCATCCAGGGCGCGGTGTTTGTTTTCATGAAGCAGTCCATACTTTTCGCTTAAAATTTCAAGACTGTAGGAGTTTTCATCTTGAAGGAAACAGTGGCTGAGCTGAAAAGTATCCAAAATCGGATTGTTGAATGCCATTTGATTTTGACGCAAAAAATTCACATCGAATTGAACCGAGTGACCTAGAATCGGCCAATCTCTCATGAATTCATCCAGGCCTTCTTTTAGGCTTTCTATGGGGGGAGCGGTCTTAAGCCACTCTTCTTGGATTCCGGTCAGTTCTTTAATGATTTCGGGAAGAGGCACTCCCGGATTCACCAAGGATTGGAACTCTTCCACAACGGTTCCATCCGGTTTCATTTTAACGGCTCCGACTTCAATGATTTTGTCTTCCAGGGGATTAAGCCCCGTGGTTTCCAGGTCGAGTGCAATGAAAAATTCGGGAAGGGTCACTTGTTTATTGTTAGGTTCCTTAGATATTCTTAAAGTTGCTTGAGAAGTTCCACGATGATTTTAGTCACTTGTCCTCGCGTGATCGGATCATTCACTCCAAATCTTCCGTCATCATATCCGCTGACGATTCCCATGCTGTGGGCTTTTACCACATACGGGGCATACCATTCATTTAAATCCACATCTGAAAATATGGTTTCCGCAGGGATTTCTATTTCAATATTTGCGGCTTGCAATAAAATTTTTATCGCTTCGGCCCGAGTGATGTTGTTGTTGGGACGGAACGTTCCATCTTCGTACCCCGCAATGATATTGCGCTCCTTTGCTGTTTGCGTGTAAGGCGCATACCATTCATTCACCGGTACATCCGAAAAGTCGCTCGAAGTTATCGTATCCGGAATCGAATACCCCAAAGCTTCCAAAACCGTTTTTGTGAATTCGGCACGGTTCATCGACTGGTCGGGACGGAATGTGCCATCGTCATACCCTTGCATGACTTTATTTTGAACCAATTCAAGGATGTAATTTTCCGCCCAATGTCCATAAATATCCGTTAAAGTGATGGTTTCCAAGTTCCCATCTTCATCGGTTAAAACGATTTCAATTTCACCTTCTTCGTTCACGACGACTTGTGTGGAGGATTCTTCAGTTAGTGTTACTTTTGTCGAGGGGCTTACATTTCCCGCTCCATCCACTACTGTGAATGAAAAGTTATTTTTCGCGTTTTGATCGAGCGTTAGTTTGATCTCAAATGTTCCGTCATTGCTGATTTTTTTTTCTTCTTCCCGGTCTCCGGATACCCGGATCGTTGCACCGACTTCCCCTGTTCCGTTGAATATGTACTCATCGGCATCCAGGGTTTCGGGAGTTTCATCGAGAATTGGCGCTGCCGGAGCCGTATGATCGCCTCCTCCCGAGGCTTCCGCTTCTTCGGCCAATTCCGAACTTTCCATGATGCTCACTTCCACCAATTCACTTGTTTCTCCCGATGTATTTTCCGCTTTGATGTAAAAGGTATTGAGCGATTCTTGGGCCAGCGCGACCGTGATTTCAAATTTACCTTTTTCGTCCGCATAGACCGGTGCAATTTCGTATGGCCCTCCCGTTACGATGATTTTATAATCCGGATCTGTACTTCCTGTGATGACGGCTTTGGTGGCATCCACCGGAGAAAGGACCTCATCTATTTCAGGGTTTGCCACTGCGGCCAGTGCGGCGGGTAGCCCCAGAAAGGCTAGGATTAGCAAAGAAGCCATGCTGAGGCTTGCCCATTTGAAGAATGATTTTTTCATGGGGAGGGAGGAGATTATAAAAGTTGGATGAATTGATCGAAAAGGTGATTGGTGTCCGTTGGGCCGGCCGTCGCTTCCGGATGAAATTGGACCGAGAACCAGGGTTTTTTGATGTGTTTTATCCCTTCGACACTTTTATCATTCGCGTTTTCCATCCAGACTTTCCAGTCTTTAGGGAGCGTTTTTCGATCCACGGCAAATCCATGATTTTGAGAGGTGATATAGCAACGACCGGTTTCCAGATCCACACAAGGTTGGTTGTGGGAACGATGTCCAAATTTCATTTTGTAGGTTTTGGCTCCGGCGGCGATGCCCATGATTTGAGTGCCCAAACAGATTCCGAAAATGGGGACATTTTTTGTGAAGCTTTCTTTCATGATGGCCACGGTTTCTTTCATGATTGCGGGATCCCCGGGGCCGTTGGAAAAAAAGATGCCATCAAAGTGGGTTTTGAGTTGCCAGGGATTGTAGTTCCATGGCACACGGGTTACGGAGATGTCGCGGTTTAGAAAATTGCGTAAGATATTCAATTTCATTCCACAGTCGACCAGGGCGATGTGTTTTTTCCCGGCTTTGTACACGACCGGTTCCTTGATGCTCACTTTGGCGACAAGATTTTCTTTATTGGGATCATAAAAAGATTTGGGTTTTTTGCCCGATGGGCTAATCATTCCTAACTGTGCCCCCGAGGTTCTTATTCTTTTGGTCAAGGCTCGGGTATCAATCCCGCTGATTCCCGGAATATTGTATTTTTTGAGCCAGTCACTCAGCGACGTTTTGCTTTGCCAGTGGTTGTGATTGTTGGAGTATTCTGAAACGATTACGGCTGTTATTTTCGCGCCTTCACTTTCAAAATATTTTTCAAGGCCGTACGTATCCTTTTCATTGCTCGGAATTCCATAATTTCCTACCAGGGGGTAGGTGAGGATGAGAATTTGTCCGGTATAAGAAGGGTCGCTAAAACTTTCGGGGTACCCGACCATTCCCGTATTGAAGACGACTTCTCCCGATGCTTCCGTGTAAGCTCCAAATGACTCTCCGGTCCATTGCGTTCCGTCTTCGAGGGTCAAGGTGAGTGTTTTGGGAGTTTGAGTGGTCGCCATCGCACGGTATTGTACTTTAAAGTTCGTCCGCAAACAACGGTAATCGTTTTGGGTGGGTTTAATATGCCACTCACTCTTGAACAGGTTTTCTAAAGGCGTTACACTAATCTCGATGAACTTTAAAGGACACCATCTTTTGACGGCCACACAGCTTTCTAAGGAAGAAATTCAACATATTTTGTCGGTTGCGTCCCAGATGGCGGTTTACGCTGGCAAAGAACAGTCAAGCTCCTTGCTGCACGGTAAAGTTTTGGCCACGCTTTTTTTTGAACCTTCGACACGCACTCGGTTTAGTTTTGAGACCGCGATGCACCGTTTGGGCGGGGCCGTGATTTCCAATCCCAATATGATGGAAACGTCGTCCATTAAGAAGCGTGAAACGTTATACGATACCGGACGGGTGGTGAGTCGCTTTGCGGATGTGATTGCCATGCGTCATCCCAAGGCGGGTACGGTGGCGGAGTTGGCGACAGGATCTACTGTTCCGGTTTTGAATGCGGGAGACGGCCCGGCAGATCATCCCACACAAGGTCTTTTGGATCTCTACACCATTCAACATGCGTTTGGTCGTTTGGACGGATTGACGTTCGGAATGGTGGGGGATATGAAGTTTAGTCGAGTGGTTCATGCCGAGTGTGAACTTTTGAAGCATTTTGGAAAATCCCGTTTTATTTTTGTTGCACCGGAAGGTTTGGAGATTCCACGAGAGATTGTGAAGGAACTTGAAGCCCACGGACATGAAGTTCAAGAAACGAATGAGTTGGAGTCTGTGATTGGAGCGTTTGATGTGCTGTCCAATACCCGTATTCAGGAAGAGCGGTTTGAATCGGTAGAAGCGTTTGAGCGTTTTCGAGGGGTTTATTCTATCTCAAATTCTCTTCTCGCTCACGCCAAATCTCACATGATCATCCTGGACCCTTTGCCGCGAGTGGACGGTCAGTTGCTTCCAGAAATTGATGAGGATCCTCGAGCCAAATACTTTGACCAAGTCACCAACGGGGTGGCGGTACGGATGGCGCTATTGGCCTTGGTGCTGGGGAAGGCGTGAGGTGATATTTACTGGTAGCTTTGGCTCCATGTGGTAAGGATGTCCAAGTAGGGTTGGATGCTGGACAGCCGATGGAACTCTCCTTTTCCGTGAGGAGATCGCCCCACTTGTCCAAAAACAACTGCATCCCCTCGGCCTTGTTCTGCATATCCCTCTAACGTTTCTTGTTGTAAGGCCGCTAAGCTGCCTCCATCATTGCCGTACAGTTTGACGTAGCTTGGGGACGGTTCTCCGATCACTTCCGTATAAGCGGCTTGTAAGTTCATCAGATCAGGATGGTCCGCCGGGCATTGCCACGAGGGCCGATCATTGCGCGTTTCCACCGCCCATCCCTTGGTTTCAAATTGGGTGCGTATTTCTTTCAGATAAGTTTCAACCGGTTCTTTATGGTCAAGAATTTCTCGTACATCCAGCCCAAAGGTCGTTTGCGTTAATGTCTCAACGACAGGGTTTTCAGCGTGGGTGCTTAGGGTGAGTCCGGTCAATGCCACTTGGTCTTGGATCCAGTTCTGGAGTAGTGGTTCGTCTCCTTCTGCGTTGACTGAAAGCACCATGGCTCCCGAGCCATCATACGTGTTGAAATTTCCTTCCTGACCAATGCGTATTTCCCTCATATGAGTCGTCTTTGCTCCAAATTGAATTTCCGCATTTTGTTCGATGATTTGAAAAAGTTCAATCAGGCTTGGAGCGGCCGTTCCCGTGGCCGCTGCGTGAACTGATGCTCCTTTTTGTCGTTCTACTTTAATCCATTTTCTTCCTTCACCTCTTTCTTGGACTTCATCCCCAGGAATATGAGTAAAGGGGTTCAGAAATCCACTAATCACCCCTTTTTGCCCTGCTTTTTTCTTCGCAGGTACCGCTTCTCGATTTAGTTGATCGATTCTAGTTCGACCCTCCTGGACCGCCATTGCAATGTCGCGTAAAGCTGCTTTTCCCCTTGCATTTTCATTTTCAATTTGTGTCCATCGCCAGGCTCTATTTTCCGTCATAATAGGTCCGACAGGTGTATCTGCTGCCATCCATTCCAATTCTCCGGTCCTCTCCCCTACGACTGAAAAACGGATCGTGACGCCTTTTTCTTTTTTGAGCCATTTCAATGCCTCTAAGGTGTGATTGGGCTGATCACTTCCATTTTCTTCACATGACGAAATCATGGCAATGAAAGGAGGTTTTTTATCTGGTTTTTTTTGCATTTCGGCCATCCACACTAGATAGGTCGCGACTACCGTCTTCATGTCGGCCGCGCCTCGTGCGAATAGATTGCCTTCTTGGATGTACGGATTGAATTGACCTGCTTCTGTCGCCGGAACTACATCCAGATGTCCCATGAGTGCGACCGCTTCGTTGAATTCGCGGTCAGCGAGGTTCGTTTCTTTAAAGGTCACCATTAAGAAAGGATAAGGATGGCCTTCGTCTGGGGGAAATTCAATGACTTGAAGTCCTGCTTTTTTCGCATATTCTTTCGCTAAATTGTGTGTTTCTTGAATCGCTTCCATGTTCGCGTTTTGAGGAGGAACCGATATTCCTGGCAGGGCACATAAATCGGACGCGAGACGAGTGACTTCTTTAACATTAGGAGGAAAAGCTTCGATTGCTTTTTCGAAACTGGGTGTCTGGTAGTAGTTTTTTTCTGCTTCAGCCATTGAAATAGATTTTAAGGATATTAATTACTTGAGACGTGAATTTTTTGGTTGGCTTTTTCAATAAGCTCTAAGAGCGACTGAATCACTTCCTGGTCTTTTTGTGGAAGACTGGGAAGATCCGATCGAATTTCTGCTAATTCTCGTTGTCTCCCCGCACGATTTCGTCGGAGCAGTTCATGGGGATAGTCGTCATTTGGAAGAATGCGTCCCGTGTTTCTGGCGAGTTTGATCCCGTAAACTTTGCCTATTTCTTCTCGCATTTTGAGCGCTGGAGGCAAAAGCTCTCCCTGGACTATGCTCCAAATGATTTCTAAATCGGGGTTTCTTCCTAGTGCTTCTGCCAACGGTGCAATTTCGTTTAAAAGATGTTCTAAAATATCCCTTGCAGGAAGTTTTCTGAGTGTGGGACAATAATAGATTCTTTGATCCAAATCTCCGTTTAATATCAATTGTTCACTTTCTTTTGCGGCTTGTAATGTCGGTTCATCGTAGGCTAATCCTTTGATCATTTCCGGTTCCTGTGAAAGATAGATCATCAATAGTTCTAAAAATGCATTCACTCCTTTTTTGAGTTTGTAGGGTGTGTACTCTTCAAAATGAGGTGGGGTTTCTAAAAATCGCAATTCAACACGATTTCGATCGGCCTCCGTCATTCTTTTTAATAAGTCCTGACGCCATCGTTCGATGGCTTGCCATTGAGGATTTTCTCGGTGAGGATTATGTCCACCATGCGGACCATGTTGAAAACTGGCAATCAGTAAAGTTTTTGCCCTTTCACGGTCTATGGGGTTTTGCAGATCGAGTTTCAAATCTTCACATGCTTCTTGAAACGATTTTCCTTTTGCAATTTCTCCGGCTTGAGCTCGAGTCAATAGCCATATATCTCTTCCAAAAAGTAAAATGCCCCTCTCTGTAAACTCACGTAGGGTTTTGAGGTTATCATGGGGGGAACGCCATAAACTTGATACGTCCATGATGGTTCTTCCTGGCCATACGTGCGCCAATCGTGCGCTGTTCCATGGCGTCAAGGTGGTTTCGGAATGAGGATCGAGTGCGTTGCTGTTTTCCGAATAATAAAGCGGTGAAGCTGAGGTTAAAGCCATCATTGGGGCTACCCCAATGAGTCGCATCATTCCGGTTAAACGAATCATTTGTTCTGTTCTTCTTCCGGGAGATTGGTTTGCGCTCCACGGAAGGGAAAGGTTTAAATGATCGCCTGCCGCTGCCGCGACTTTATATCCATGTTCTTCAATTTGGTATTCGTAATAAAATTGTTTTTCTATTGGCGCGCTTTTGGAAACGTCGCCGATTGTTGTTCGGGGCGGGCGCCATGCTGTGCCTGGTAGGGTTTGAAGATTCAATCCGTGCTCTCTGCTCAATCCTTCGCACGCTTGATCGATGAGGATGGCCATGAGGCGAATGGCCGCCGCACTGGAACGAGGGTGACGAAGCGGATCAGGATTCGCTTCAACCGTGGTTTCCGGTACATCCGGTGTTACTTTTTTTGCCGTGTCGTCGCCTCCTTCTAAATTTTTGATCCAGTTTTTTATGGCGGCAGTGGGTTGAGCCTCCCCAATGCCATGAACGACTTCTAAGCTATTTCTATCAATAATAATGGCTTCCGCTTCATCTCCCACATGGGGACTCGCTCCTTCAAAAATTTGTACCATTCTATCGATTTCACGCGTGTTCATGGGATGGCTTAGAAGAATAAGAATTCATTGAAATTTAACCTTTTCGTTCCGCTTCCTCCACGAGGCCTTCGATGATGTCGCCCAGTCTTTGGATCACATTCGGCGTTGTCGCGGCGGAAAATCGATATGTGCTGTGCTGCCCTGGTCGAAACATGTCTCCAGGAGCAGCCGCCAAATTATGGTTTTGTAGCAAAATTTCGCTCGCTCTTTTCGGATCTTGAACCGGCCGCCCCTGTTCATCGCGAATCAAAGGTTTTCCTTCTCCATCCACTAGAGCTCCTAAGAAATAGAAACTGTTTCCTCCCACGATGGGTATTAATTTACCTATTCGGTTTTTAAAACTTCGCCTCGAGCCTTCCAATCCCTCGTACCGTCTCCCCATAGCGCCTTGTATTCCTTCGGGGAAACGGTGCAAGGCCGTTGCGTTTAGAGCAGACATTGGATCCGGATAAGTGTTGATGACTTGCTTCACATCTCTTGCCGCTGCCGCGAGTGTTGCATTGCGAGCGCCCCCTTTAGGAATGATCAGTCCTCCTGTTCTGGGTGTGCCCACGATTTTAGTTTCCCCTTCTACAAAAACAATGGATTGCCATGCTTCGGGAGAAAGATGCGTTTCCAAATAGTGGATCAGCCCTCTCAATTGAGGATTATCATGGGCAGGTCCTTCTGTGGGTGAGATGGCGAGGTAGATGATGTCGATGACTAGCGTTAATCCATTTGCAGCAGCGGTTTCGGCGATTTTAACGAGCTCGTCATATTTTGCTTTTTCTCCCGTAGGATTGCTCGGGACGATTGTGTAAGCAAAACTCGGTTGATATTGAGGGTGAGCCTTTAAAAAGTTTAAACTTTCAAGTAATCCGTCTTCGGTGAGGGTGAATCCGTGTCCTTCTTTTGTTGGTGCAAAAAGAGGTTGTATTCTGGTTTTTGTTGCTGAATCTCTTAGTCCCGACCAGGCGACAGGATCCAGAATTCCCACCGGTATCTTGCCTTCTTCCGTTAGACTTTCTAATCCATAGAAAAGTTCAAAAATCGCCGCTCTCCCACTGGTGCTATGCACCATGTCGACCGGTTTGGTGAATCCGTAGCTTGCTAATTTGGCTATGGTTTCTTGGGGGAATTCGGGTCGATAACCTGAATCAAAATCATGGGCATCTCCTTCGGATCTTTTAAATTCAGCATGTTCCTCTCGCAATCCTTCTCTAAACGCGAAGAAATCGGGATTCAATGGTTGTTTGACATCGCCAATATCCCCTGCCGTCTGGTCCAGAGCTCCTGTTCTTCTGGCCATTTCTTTCAATGTGGGAAGGGACTGGCCTGTGTATTTTTCCGCCAATACCGGATTTTTCCATCCCGCTTCTTGTGCGCTCAACTCAATGTATTGCTCCATGCTTAACGGTTCACTTCTCATGTGTGGGATTTTAAATGCTAGGCTATTAAATTAGTTTATCATTCGAATTTTTGTCAAAACAATACTTTCTAAACTTTTTTTAACCCTCTTTTTTGTTTTAATTAAGCCTTTTATTTATGTTTGGTGAAGTGTCTTAAAAATGAATCAGACTGAGGTTTCGGAATTTTTATTTTGTATATACAATCAAATTATGAATTTTATGCTTCGAAATGTACGCCATGCTTTTTCCTCGGCGCCTCCAAATATTTTTGTGCAAGATGGGTTTTTGAGATATGCTTCTCATCCGCAGTTGAATTTTTTCGAAATCGATGCTTCCGGTTTAACTCTCCTTCCCGGGCTCATGGACGTGCATGTGCATCTCCGTACGCCGGGAGACACTCACAAAGAAGACTGGACCACCGGCACACA
>AMFJ01007988.1_pt1 | contig 26927 bp, 27 predicted proteins | sample 427208 | NCBI WGS metagenome assembly AMFJ01 (sample SAMN02954298, study PRJNA114691) | groundwater metagenome | biome: aquatic; feature: subsurface aquifer; material: sediment; isolation source: subsurface aquifer sediment | place: USA: Rifle, CO | collected 2008-08 | reverse complement strand
CAGGCTAAAGCCTGCGGCTACCGGAATCTTATTAAAATCTATAAGTAAAAGCTCCGAAACTTTGCTATCATTGTACCAATGAAAGATAATCATTATTACGATGTTTTGATAATTGGCAGTGGCGCCGCGGGCTTGACTGCTGCCTTAAATCTAGCACCACATTGCAAAGTTGCCATCCTCTCCAAAGGCCCAATCAACGAAGGCAGCACTATGCATGCCCAAGGAGGGATCGCCGCAGTAGTATCAGACGAAGACAGCATCGAATCCCATATTGAAGACACCTTAATATCTGGCGACGGACTATGCAATCTAGACGCGGTTAAATTCGTCGTTAGTAACGCTCAAGACGCAATTAATTGGCTCGTGGCTCAAGGCGTAAATTTCAGCACTGTCGACGGCAAACTCTTTCACCTCACCCGCGAGGGTGGACACAGCCGTCGTCGCGTACTGCACGCCGCCGATGCAACTGGCTTAGAAATTGGCAATAGCTTAATCAAACAAATCCAAAAACAACCAGCCGCCATTTTCACCGACTACACCGCAATTAATTTAATCAAACAACACGATCGTTGCACTGGCATTTATGCGTTCAACAATCAAACCGGCAAAACGGAAGTGTTTCAAGCCAAAGCCGTGATCCTTGCAACTGGCGGCGCGAGTAAAGTCTACCTTTACACCAGCAATCCTGATTGCGCCAGCGGCGACGGCATTGCAATGGCTTGGCGTGCTGGTTGTAAAGTTGCCAATATGGAATTCAATCAATTTCATCCGACGTGCCTTTATCATCCACACGCAAAATCATTTTTAATTACTGAAGCGGTACGCGGTGAAGGCGGTAAATTGCTCTTGCCAAACGGGGAGCGCTTTATGCCGAAATTTGACCAGCGCGCTGAGCTTGCACCACGAGATATTGTCGCCCGCGCGATTGACTTTGAAATGAAACGTCTTGGAATTGACTGCGTGTATTTAGACATCAGTCACAAACCAGCAGCGTTTATTATTGAGCATTTTCCCACCGTGTACAAACGCTGTCTTGAGTTTGGCTTCGACGTGACAAAAGGCCCAATTCCCGTCGTACCTGCCGCACACTACACTTGCGGCGGCGTTGTGGTTGATAAACGCGGCCGCACCAGCTTGCCTGGTTTATATGCGATCGGCGAAACCTCTTGCACTGGCTTACACGGCGCCAATCGCATCGCCAGCAACTCACTGCTTGAATGCATCGTTTATGGCAAGGCTGCAAGCGATGATATCAAACAAACCATTGCAACCATTGAACCACCCGAACCCGCACAACCTTGGGATGAATCACAAGTCACTGATTCTGATGAAGAAATTGTAGTGACTCACAATTGGGGAGAAGTACGGCGTTTGATGTGGGATTATGTCGGCATTGTCCGCACCAACAAACGCTTGGAACGAGCACGACATAGAATTGAGTTACTTAAGTCCGAAGTGCAAGAATATTATAGCAATTTCAGAATAAGCAAAAACCTGCTCGAATTGCGTAACCTAGTGGTAATTGCCGATATAATCATTCAATCCGCATCAGCAAGAAAAGAAAACCGCGGATTGCATTACAATTTAGATCATCTGGCAGAAAAGAGAAAGAGCTGATCGTAAATGGTTTTATATAAACAAATGCTCTTTTAAACTGGCCACCAATTTTATTAGTGTGTATTTCGTATAATCCTTAGAGATGTGCACTATATCCGCGAGATGATTATCAAGGTGCTTTTTTATTATTCCATAAAAATGCGCTGGGGTAACTATAACCAAATGTTTGTACTGATTTTGGTCCCAACCAGCCTTTAATTCATGCGCTAACTGCATTGCAAAATGCTCGGCTTCGACTTCCTTCGGATCATTTTTGCTAAAAGCGCCATACGCACCTGTATCGGTTTTATAATGCCCTGGTTTATCTGACATTAGATCCGTAATTTTTTTTCTACTATCGGGATGTGTAAGTTCACGCAATAACTTTAATTCACCGATACGCAAATTTTCTGAAGTTAAAAGCTTAGCTTCGGCCGCATTAGCAACTAATATCCATGTAGTCATTTTAGCTCTGTTATTAATTATATTTGAAAGTATTATAGTTGGTTTCAACCCTACCCTCAAGCTTAGTTTTTTCCAAGAAAATTATCAAGTTAAGTCTTTTCTTTAAATATTAATTAAGATACACTGTGCCCATTATAGCTCTATATAAAAGGGATTGCCTTGGTATCGCTTTTGCCACAAACAAAAAAAATTTGCTCTATCGAGATAAACGCTGAAGGAATTGCTTTTGCTTGTGCCCAAAATTCAGAAATCACAGCATGTTCATTCACTCCCTGCAAAGACAATATTCAACTAAAACAATGTCTTATGGATGTTGTTTTAAAGAACAATTTAAAAAAAACAACGTGTAATTGGGTTTTACACCCAGATCAATATCACTTAACCTTAGTCAATACCCCTAACGTACCACAATTTGAATATAAAAATGCCGTTCGTTGGCAAGTCAAAGATATAATCTCCTATCCATTAGAAGATGTTGCCATTGAGATTTTTTACCGTGATGACCTTGAAAAACGCCCGAAAAAAATTTACGTTGTAGCTGCACAAAGTAGTTTTTTACAAAAAACTATCGGCGTCATTAAAGAATGCCATCTCCAACCAACAGCTATAGATATTCGTGAGTTTGCAATCCGCAATTTAGTCACAAATCTAGTACCAGAAAACGAGCTAGTTGGATTTCTCGACATTACCGAGGAAAGCTGCCTAGTAGTAATAGTACAACAAAACCGTATACAATTCGTACGCCAAGTTCCACTTGGTATAAACAAAATAAAAACCGACAATTACAATGAATTAACAAATGAACTCCAACGTTCATTTAATTATTGTTCTAGTGAACTTAAGCAAACAATACCCGCGATGTTTTTTTTACCACCATCAGCATACATTAACCCTGACATAGCACAAAATATTGCGAAAATTTTAGGCAAAGAAATGGCCGTTTTGAATTTACAAAAAATGCTTCGTTTTACCACACCCATAAGCCCAGAAACAGAAGCGCACTGTTGGGCTGCAATTGGTGGGGTATTGCGCAAATAACAAAGTGGATAGGCTAATGGAACAAAATATTAACCTTTTAACAACGCTAAATATACAGCCAACATCTTTTTTAAACTCCGTCTTAATTGTACAGGCTACGAGCGGCTGGATTATATTGCTCATTTTGCTTTATAGCATTTCTTCTGTCTTACACTCGAATAAACAAAAAAGTCTCGTTTATCTAGAAGCAACTAAAAAAAGCATACAAATGCAAGTTGACGCTCTTAACCTAGAACTAACTGCATTTAGCCAAACCAACATACAGCAAGGCTTAACGAACCTCCCTTTTAGCTCTACCAACTTCATTGGCTTTTACCGCTACCTTGAAGACTTGGCAACATTCACCCCAAAAAATATTTGGCTTGATAATATTATATTCTCGCAACCAGATGATTTTATTATGCTTAAAGGCAATGCAACAACCGCAGCCGAAATCCCAATTTTCATAGATGCTTTAAATCAATCTGACGACTTTAATGACAAAAAATTTAGTACTCTGCAACTACAAAAAAACCCAGACTCTAACAGCATCGGGTTCGCCTTGGGCACAATTGCAGCTACAGAAACAGAATCAAACAAAACCAAATGAACCAATTACTAACCAAATATCAACAAACAATTGATAAACTACCACTAGAAGCAAGAGCTATAATATTAGCCGTAGCCTTGGGGTTTATTTTTATAATTTGGTATTATGGCTTCTGGAAAAGCCTACAAGCCGATGTATCTAAAACGAATAACTCCATAAAAGAGTTAGAATTAGCCATTCCATTACTAAAAGAACAGGTCTTTTTCACAGAAAAAAATCTCAAAGATAATCAAGAACAAGCGGCCAAGTCTAAAACAGAAAAAAACACCCCTCAAACAAAAGACGCTTCATTGCAATTAATATCTCCACAAAAAATAAATGAAGTTTTACAAGACCTATTAACGGCCAGATCTCATCTGGTTTTGCTCCAACTACAAAATTTACCACCAAAAACCGCAATTCTACCACAAACCAATTTAAAAGTTTTTGAACATGGTATAATCGTGAAATTCCAAGGGAACTATTTTTCCACCATGAACTACTTACAAGCAATTGAAAAATTAGGGTGGCGAATTTTTTGGGATAAACTAGAATATAAAGTTATCCAATATCCAATAGCAGAGATAACTTTACAAATTCACACTCTTAGTGATCAAGGAGATTGGATTGATGTATAATTTAGCTGCTTTTTTAATAATGTGTGCCTGTATGCTAACTTCAGCCGCATATGCTAGCAGCCCTTTACGCGACCCGACTAAACCACCCGGAGTAACCTCATATGAAACCTCCGGAGGGAATATTAGAATTGATGCTATCTTTTTTAATAAAGATAATAATGGCATTAGCACCGTAATTATAGGAGGACGCAAATTTGTAGTCGGTGATAAAATCATGGATGCAACAATTATAGAAATTAAACCACGTGAAATAAAACTAAAAGATGATAACGGAGAGTATACGGTTACCATGCCTCATTCAACTATTAAATCTCCAACAACTAAAACCAACAAAAAGAAAAAATCGTGAAAACATTAATTAGGAAATTGGTGGGAATACTTGCTATCGGCACTGTTCTGGTATCACTTAGTGCTTGTAAAATTTCTGAACCGAGTTTGGGCGGCGCCGACGATGCCATTGAACAAGCTTTGCGTGACAGCATTAGCACTAACAAATCGCGCGCTGCTGCAGATAAAAAAAACAAATCCATGTCTGCATCACTACGCAACGCTTTAATGCCAGAAATTAATATACCTAATTCCGAATCTCAAAGCACCACCAACAATGACGGTGAGCCACGCTTCGATATTGCAGTTAACAATGTCCCAGCAAAAGATTTTTTCATGGGCCTCGTTAAAGATACACAACACAACATTACCGTTAGCCCGCAAGTAACCGGAAACATTTCGTTAGAGTTAAATGGAGTTTCTGTCCCGCAAGCAATGGAAGCAGTAAGAAATCTTTATGGTTTTGAATATGAAGTTACATCCTATGGCTATCAAGTGTACCCACGCCGCCTAGAAACCAAGATTTTTAACGTTAATTATTTAAATATTGGGCGTACTGGACAATCACAAACATCTGTCGGCTCAGGACAAATTACTAGCACAGTTCAAAACACATTAACGTCTTCTGGCGTCAGCTCTTCACAACAAACTGGATCTATGCCAAGCGGCTCTATTCAAACAACATCAACTTCTAATTTTTGGGACTTGTTACAACAAAATTTATTAGCTATTGTTGGCACCCAAGATGGGCGCTCCGTAGTAGTTAATGCTGGGGCAGGTAGCATTATAGCTAGGGCCTATCCAGACGAGCTACGCAGCATCGCACAATACCTAGATGGCATTCAAGATATAATGCAGCGCCAGGTTATCATTGAAGCTAAAGTAATTGAGGTTAGATTAAACGCTGCCTTCCAATCAGGAATTGATTGGAAAGCTTTGGGTTTACATCAAATATCTGATTACTCCACTAAAGAGATAGGAAAAGGAAACTTCGAAGATATTCAACCACTTGGCATTTTTAACATGGACGTTAGTGCCCGCAACGGGGGCTTCACCTCTGCAATTAAGCTAATAAGCACTCAAGGCAATGTAAACGTATTGTCGAGTCCACGAGTTTCTACTATTAACAACCAAAAAGCTGTTATTAAAGTTGGTGAAGATCGTTTCTTTATTACTAATGTAAGCAGCAATGTCAATAACTCTGGCAGCTCATCTAGCTCAACCACATCAAATTCTGTCACACTTACTCCATTCTTTTCCGGCATCTCTCTAGATGTTACTCCACAAATTGATGAAGATGATTATGTTACTATACACATTCACCCCATAGTCAGTAAGGTAACTGACGACTTGCGAGAATTTACTGTTTCTAACCAAGCAAATTCAGTACCAATGGCAAAAAGTGAAATAAGAGAATCTGATAACATAGTACGCGCAAAAAACGGCCAAGTAGTTGTAATCGGTGGTCTTATGGAAAATAGACGCACAAACACCGGAGCCTCCACTCCCGTTGCAGATCGCATACCAGGCATTGGCGGTCTATTTAAAAATATGGAGAAAAATTCCACTAAATTTGAGCTGATAATTTTATTACGCCCAGTGGTTGTTGGCAACGATAACAGGGCTTGGCAACAACGCTTACGCGAAACAGCTGATCACATAAAACATTTGAGAAGCTTAAAAGGTAAGTTTAATTACGACATTACACTCTCAAGACCAATGAAACACTAAAAAACAGGAAACCATATTATGTATTTGCAGCATTTCGGCTTCAACGAGTTTCCGTTTTCACTGACACCAAATTTACGCTTTTTTTGTAATTTAGAGGCTTATAAAGAAGCACTCAACGTTATTACCGTTAGTTTATATAATGGCGAGGGTTTTGTTAAAATCACTGGCGAAGTTGGCACTGGCAAAACTTTACTTTGTCGCAAAGTACTAAATACTCTTGGCAATGAATACAAAACCGCATACATCTCCAATCCCACTTTAGACACTTTCAATCTACAAAAAGCTATCGCGCGCGAATTAGAAATAGCTTTTCCAGAAAATATTGATAATCATGGTTTACTTAACCTGCTGACTAATCAATTAATCGAGATCCACAAAAATAACAAACGCGTCATTATTATTATTGATGAGGCTCACGTCTTATCAGATGAATCCTTAGAGGGCCTACGCCTATTAAGCAACTTAGAGACTGAAACAACAAAGCTTATGCAGATCATTCTGGTTGGCCAACCAGAACTAGACAAGCGTTTAAAAAAATCACACTTGCGCCAATTAAAGCAACGTATAGTTTTTTCCTACAACTTACCAACACTGCGCGATAAAGAATTTTTAGCTTATGTTAGTCTGCGCCTAACCGCGGCCGGATATAATAATACCTGCGACGCACTATTTTCACGCCCCGCCTTAAAGTTATTATTCAAAGCCAGCCAAGGTATTCCGCGACTAATAAATATTCTCAGCCACAAAGCACTATTAATTACCTACGGTTACAACAAGAAAAAAATCGATATTGCAGCTATAAAAATGGCTGTTGCTGATACCGGAAATTACAACCCTACAACATCAAAATATTATTATCTATTAAAAATAGGAATAATTTCGTTATCATTAATAGCCCTTGGTCTTAGCATCCACTTTATTCTGAAATCATTTTCCATATGAGCCTAATTAATAAAATGCTAAATGAGTTGGAAAAAAACAGAAAAAAAGATGACCCTGTACGCAAAGAAATACTATCCAGCATCTATCTAACAACCCAAAAACACAAAAACGCATTTGCAAAGAAAGCTCTTGGCTGGGGATTAATATTAGCCGTCATAATTGGTGTTTTTTTTTACTACCGCCTGGAAATTATAAACAACAAAACTTTGATTAAATTCATCAACTTACCGAAGGTTATTTTTGCTGCCGCCAAAAAACCTCCAGCAGCAAAGACCTCAACCACAGCAGCAGCGCCAACAACTGCTACTGCTACAGCCACACCACCACCGCCCCCTGAAATCAAAAAACCCGTTGTGCCGACAGAGCCGGCAATTAAATTAAAAGATATAACCCTACACACAACAACAGATAAAACCATTATAGATTTTGTTTTGAGCGCTCCACCGCTATATTACATTGAACACAGCAGTGATCAGCAGCAATTATTTATTACTTTGAGCAATACTGGGTTACTAGGAAACTTACCGGTCGCATTAGAAAACTCTTTTATAATTGCGCTAAACACTAAACAAAGTGGAACCAGCATCACATGCACGCTGACTCTTCTCCCGGGAACAAAGATAGATGAGCTACAGCTAATCACTGCTCCGCAATCGATATTACATTTAGTACTCTCTAACCCACAATTGACAAGCAGTAAAATGTTAAAAGTCCCCATCCCTGTTTCTTTGGAACAAGAAGAAGAACAACGCTATCAAAACGTACTAGACTTATTAGCCCAAAACAATATTAAAGAGGCAATAACGCAACTACACCTGTTCATTGGAGATTTTACTAATAATTTACCAGCACGTGAAATGCTAGCAGGGCTATTAATTAAAGAAGGCGTTTGGCACAAAGCGGATGACGTCCTAATGGTTGGATTAAATAAATACCCAAAACACACGCCATTTATAAAACTTAAAGCCCGCATTTTAGTTGAACAAGGAAAGATTGACACCGCCATCAATTTACTACAAAGATCCTCTGCATCCTTTGCTGAAGACTCAGAATATTTCGCTTTGCTTGCAGTCCTATATCAACAACAAGGACAATTCATGAAAGCAGCAGAGCTCTACAACCAGTTAACAAAAACTCAACCACAAAAAGCTGCCTGGTGGGTTGGTTTAGGATTAGCGCTAGAAAGCGCCGGCAAAAAAAATGCTGCAAAAGAAGCATACAGCCGCGCTTACAATAGCTTAGAAACCTCACCAGACCTAATTGCTTTTCTTGCGGATAAAATTAAAAAATAGGAGGGTTATACTATGCCTCAAAATTTACGCATTGGCGACATGTTGGTAAATAAAAATCTTATTACTCAAGAGCAACTAGATAGCGCCCTGAAAGAACAACGCGAATCAGGGAAAAAACTAGGCAACACCCTAATCAAATCTGGTGCGCTTGATGAAAAAACTTTTTTACAATTTCTATCCGAACAAACAAAATTACCATATATCGAACTTGCTCATTATACTATTAACAAAGACACATCCCTTCTATTACCAGAAAACTACGCGCGCCATTTTCAAGCTATCCTCCTGGCAGAAGAAAACGAACAATATTTAATCGGCATGGTAGACCCATTAGATATTTTTGCTGCAGATGAATTACATGCCATTTTAAAAAAACCGCTCAAACTTGCCATAGTTAGCGAAAAAGAACTGCTGTACACTCTAGATCAACTTTATCGCCGCACTGAAGAAATCACTGATTTTGCCGGAAAACTTGCCTCAGAATTACAACCGCTACCAGAAACCAAAACAGAGGAAATATCTACAGCACCAACTGATCCTGCTGTACTTAAGCTTATCAACTCAGTGTTTGAAGATGCCGTCCAAGTAAATGCCTCTGACGTTCATATCGAGCCGTCAGAAAACATTTTGCGTATCCGCCTACGAGTTGATGGCCTACTCCAAGAACAAATTATACCCTTGCCTGATAATAGCAATATTCCACTTGCGCTTGCCCAAAGTTTAAAACTAATGGCGGGATTAAATATTGCGGAAAAACGCCTACCACAAGATGGTCGCTTCGAAATTCTTGTTCGTAATTTAAAAATCGACATTCGATTATCAACGATGCCATGCCAGTATGGTGAGACGATTGTTATGCGCTTACTAAACAAATCAAATAAGATTTTGGACCTCAGTACAACCGGCATGCCACAAACAATGTTAGACCGTTTTCGTAAATTAATTAGAATACCCTACGGTATGATTTTAGTAACCGGACCAACTGGTAGCGGTAAAACCACTACCCTTTATGGCGCATTATCTGAAATTAACGAGGTTACAAAAAATATTGTTACTATTGAAGACCCGGTGGAATATCAGCTGGCGCGTGTCAATCAAATACAAGTGAATTCTCAAATAGGGTTAACTTTTGCTCGAGTCTTGCGCTCAATTTTACGCCAAGATCCAAACATTATCTTAATTGGTGAAATTCGCGATCAAGAAACAGCTTCCATTGCCCTACGCGCAGCTCTAACCGGCCACTTAGTATTTGCAACACTACACACTAATGACGCTACAAGCACCGCCACTCGTCTAGTTGATATTGGCACCGAAAGCTATCTTGTTGCCTCAACCGTCCGCGCTATCTTAGCACAACGCCTGGTTCGTCGTATCTGTACCTATTGCTCTGCGCCATATAAACCAACAGAACAGGAAATAACCATGACCTCATCTTTCTTTGGTGACATAGTAAAACAAAGTAATTTTCATTCTGGCGCTGGCTGCACCCACTGTAATTTCACTGGTTTTAAGGGCAGAATAGGTGTTTTTGAATTGCTGGAACTCGATGGCCAAATGCGTGAAGCTTTACGCACTAAAAACACTAATGACTTTGTTCAAACGGTAGCCAAAAATCGCACCTCACCCAGCTTATTAGCCAATACTTTTGAATTGGCGCGTCAAGGGGTTATAGCTTTAAGTGAAGTTATGTATATTGCGGGGGAACAAATCTAATGTCCGAAATATTTCATTATGAAGGACGCGACTCAAGCGGCCATACTATTTCCGGTGACTTAAAGGTCAATACAGTTGATGATGTTGTTTCCCACCTGGAAAAACGCAATATAACCCCGATTCATATCAAAGCTACAAAAGGAAAAACCTTTGATTTAAAGGGGTTATTATCCGTAAATTTAGGATCAAACAAAGTAGACATATATGAGGTAATGAATTTTTGTCGTCAACTTGCAGCTTTAAATGGCGCTGGCATTCCTCTCATCAGAGCTCTCACTCAACTAGCACAATCATCAAGCTCACACTACCTAAGAGAAACCTTATTGACCGTTGTTGATGACATATCTTCTGGTTTGAATCTCGGTGGGGCACTAAGAAAACACCCGGAAGTTTTTTCTCCAATTGTTGTTAACATTGTAAATATTGGGGAAAACACTGGGCATCTAAACGAGGTATTATTGCAACTAGGAAACTATTTGGAGTCAACCATAACTAACCGTCGCCGTCTATTAAGCGCCATAAGATACCCGTTATTTGTGGTAACAACGATAATAGTAGCAATGATTATTGTTAATTTTTTCGTAATTCCAAGATTTATTATGATCTTTTCTAGTTTTAAAATTCAACTGCCGTTAGCTACTCGTATGCTGATAAAATCATCCAGCTTTCTTACTAATAATTGGCTTGTTTTGCTCATAGTTATCGGTTGTATATTTTTTGCAGGCTTTCGCCTAATAAAAATACCAAAAGTTCGCTACCTTTGGGACAAATACAAATTATCCATGCCAATTTTTGGTGACTTACAGAAACGAATTATTCTTTCGCAATTCACCTGGACCTTTAGTTTAATTTTGCGTTCTGGAGTACCAATAATTCAAGGCCTCGCTCTTGCCTCGGATTCAGCAGAAAACACCTATTTTAGCAAACAACTTCTATCGATCAGCACTTCTATTGGCCATGGCGCCAACTTCTCGCAATCAGCAGCAAGTAGTGGTTTATTCACACCAACAACTATTCAAATGATAGAGATCGGAGAGGAAAGTGGAAAACTCGATGAGCTTCTCGCTGAAGTTGCAAAATACTATGACGCTGAAGTTGACTATGACTTGCGACGACTAAACGAATTAATTGAGCCGATTTTGCTTGGGATTATCGGCTCAATGGTGTTAGTGCTAGCAACAGCAATCTACTTACCAATGTGGGATTTAGTAAAAGCAATAAAATAATAAAGATCTAATTCAAAATAAGACTGCTGTACATTTCTTCGTCAATCAAGCCTTGCGCAATCAATTCTTCCACATTTTGCGATAGAGTTTGCATGCCGGTCTCTTTACCAGTTTGAATTGCTGAGTAAATTTGCGTTATTTTGTTTTCACGAATCAAATTACGAATAGCAGTATTGCACACCATTACCTCATCTGCAGCTACTCTTCCCCCACCAATTTTTTTCAACAACCTCTGCGCCACTACTGCTTGTAAGGAATTAGCCAACATTGCACGAATTAACGATTTTTCATGACTTGGAAACACATCAACAATACGATCAATACTATCAGCCGCAGAGTTTGTATGTAGGGTTGCAAACACTAAATGCCCTGTTTCTGCCGCAGTCAGAGCCAAACGAACAGTTTCTAAGTCGCGCATTTCACCAACCAAAATATAATCTGGATCTTCACGCAATGCTGCTCGCAACGCATCATCAAAGCCATTTGTATGTCTTTTCACCTCGCGCTGTTGCACCAAACACTTTTTACATTGATGAATATACTCAATTGGATCTTCAATAGTTAAAATGTGACTTGGCTGCGTATCATTAATATAATCAATCATCGCTGCTAAAGTTGTGCTCTTACCGCTTCCTGTTGGCCCGGTAACTAGAATTAATCCGTTTGGCATGTTACATAACTTATTAAAAATATCTGGCAACCCTAGCTCTGTCAAAGTTGGGGGTATCAGCGGTAAATACCTGATGGCAACGCTAATGCCCCTGCTTTGATGAAAAATATTAACACGAAATCGCGCCTTTAATTCATCGGACCCCAAGCCAAGATCAACATCCAATTTATTAACCAAAATAGATTCATATTGCTCTGGCAAAATTGATAACATCATTGATTTAATACCCGACTCATCCAGGATATTTGCACCCTCAACTGGCTTGAGATCTTCATCAATCCTGACCAATGGAACGACACCGCTAGAAAGATGCAGATCAGATGCATGGTTCGATATCGCATAACTTAAAAGCTCGTTGATATCCATTATTTCTTTCTCCACTTGTTATTAGGGGATGTCTTTATATAAATAAACTTGTTATTTACCAAAAAACTCTTTATTATTATACCCGTTTGTTGCCGGTTATATAAATAAAATTTTATGGAGAAAGTGTTTTATGAAAAAACAAAATGGTTTCACTTTAATAGAATTAATTATCGTGATAGTTATACTTGGTATTTTGGCCGCATTTGCAATACCAAAATATATGCAATTAGATAAAAAAGCTCGTATTTCTACTGTACAAGGACTTGCTGGAAGTATTAAAGCCGCGGCAGTGTTGGTACATGGCGTTGCAAAAACTGCTAAATCTACTGGTGAGACGATCACTTCTTCTGTTAACGTCGGAGACGTGAACGTAACTATCGATTCTACAAGTTTATATCCAACGGGAGAAGCTGCCGGTATTAATGCTGCATTGGAAGACGTTACTGGCTTTACCGCATCAGGCGCTTCAGCCGAGTCAGTTACTTTTAATAAAGATGGCGCAGCTGATGAGACCAACTGTTACGTAACGTATAATATTGATGCTGACACAGCCAATGTTACTTATGTAACCTCAGGTTGCTAATTAACAAGCTTTTTAACTACAAAAGCCCACAAATTTAATAATGTTTGTGGGCTTTTGTTTCTTATAAGAAACATGACCGATCCATTGTCAAATCGTTCTTTAATTTCAAATATCATCCCAGAAAGTAATTTAAGACATTTTTTGCTGCTTTTGGTTTTAGGCGCGATAATGCTCTACATCCGTATTTCACCAATTTACGCCAAAGTATTTACTAATTGGCCCGGAGCATATGGTAATTTTGTAAGTTTTTCTGCAGATGACGCGGTATATCATATGCGATTTGTGCATAATACTTTACATCACTTTCCATCGCGCGTTTTGTTTGATCCATTTACCCATTTTCCTTTTGGCAGTCACATTGCTTTTGGCCCGTTATTTACCCTTATTCTTGCAACTGTTGCTTGGATTGCTGGATTGGGCCACCCAAGCCCTGAACTAGTTAACCACGTCGCCGCATTCATACCGCCAATTATGGGGGCATTATGCTTGATCCCTCTATACCTCATTGCACGCAAAATTTTTGGTAAAACAACTGCTATCCTTGCTGCATTTGTTCTAACATTTTTGCCAGGAGAATTTTTAAATCGCTCAGCACTTGGATTTGCCGATCATCATGTTGCCGAAGTTTTATTTTCAACCGCAACCTGCGCTTTTTTTGTTTATGCATTAGCTGCCGCCAGGTCGCTGGGATTCGCCTTTACCCACAGCGCCCATAAAAACAATCGCCCCACCCTACTTTATAGCTTGCTTACCGGCATCACTTTCGGTTTGTTTACTTTAATATGGCAAGGCGCATTAATGTTCGGCGCGATTTTTTTAATATTTTTTATTACGCAACTGTTAATTGACCATATTAAAAACAATAATACTGACTATCTGTTGTTGTTAGCCGGCTTAACTTATATCCTGCCAGCGATAATAACCTTGCCTTATACATTGAGTGTCCCATTAACTCTATACCCATCAAGCAACTTGTTAATTCTAGCCACCATGTTGGCAATATTTCTTGTTTGCTATTTATTACACCTTGCGCTCAGGCATAATAAATTAACAAGAGATCTATACCCCTTAGCACTTGCTGCTATATTTATTTTAATAGTTTTTATTTTAAATAAATGTTTTCCGCAAATTTATGCCCACATGCGTTACGCTCTTCAACTGCTATTTCACCCAACCCCTGGAATGTTAACTGTCTCTGAAGTACATCCAGCTATTATTGGCCCTGATGGCAAACTTACCACGCAGCTATTCTGGCGCAATTTATTCTGGGCAATGCCACTAACCATTACTGGGCTAGGCTTTCTGGCTTATCGTGTTTACAACAACCTCCGTTCTGCGGAAGTTTTTTTGCTAGTTTGGACTCTTACCATTATAGCGGCAACTTGTGCCCAAATTCGTTTTAATTACTACTTGGCAATTAACGCCGCCCTACTGTCCGGTTATGCTGCTTATTTTATGCTGAACCTAATAAGTAATTTAAAATTCAAAGGGAAATTTTACATAAAGCTACAAAAATTCAGTTTTTTTACTTTTTTCTTCGTCTTTGTATTTTTTATTGTTGACCCAATAATAATGTTTTTAATGGACCATGCGGTGCCATCTGGCGTTCACATCTCTCGTGAATGGTATAACACCCTAATATGGTTAAAAAAACACACTCCCGACCCTCAGGGCAAAATTATCAATAAAAACTTTGACTACACTTCCGGATATTATCCAATACCCAAAAATTTGGACGCACATTACAACTATCCCAAAAACGCATATGGGGTAATGTCATGGTGGGATGTGGGACATCAAGTTACTTATATTGCAGAACGTATTCCTAACGCAACCCCATTTCAATTGGGTATCGTTGAAAATAACGGTAAAGATGGTATGGCGCCATTTTTCACCAGCACTAATGAAAAAAAAGCCATTAGAAATCTAGATGAAGTGGGTGCAAGATATATCATCGTGAGTAGAGATATGGTTTCCTCTAAATTTAAAGGCATGGGAATTTGGTGTAACGACACTAAAGGTTGGGATAAACTCACAACTATCAAAGCCAAACTTCCAAATAAAATCATTAAATTCAAAGCACCGATCGAATCGCAAAAATTTCTACAATCAATGGCTAACCGGCTTTTTTATAATGACGCCGATGGGTTGCAACACTTTCGTTTAATTCATGAGTCTGAGGGCGACTATTATGTCAAAATAAGACGGGCTTTAATCGATAAACACAACCCCATCAAAACAAGCTCCTCCGAACTACTTTTTAAAAAATATAACCGTGCACTAGACAACATAAAAAGAATAAATCAAACCTGGGCTAACACAGACAAAACTGTTTTTGTATATTCCATACGCCCACCAGTGAAAATGTCAAAAATCTTTGAGAAGGTAAAAGGAGCAACGATTATCGGGGAAGTTCCAAGCAATATTGTCTCTAATACACCAGTTAAACTGACTTTAAAACTTAAAACAAAATATGGCCGTATTTTTACTTACAAACAAACAACAAAAGTAAATAATGGCAAATATAAATTTATTGTTTCCTATCCAACCACCACCATGCGCGGGGATGGATACAGTTACGACATAAAATCCGTTGGTAATTATCAGCTTAAAATTAATGACCAAACTATCGAGGTTTCTGTCCCAGAAAGTACTGTCATGCTTGGTAAAAATATTAACATGACCTGGGTATCATCTTAAAACCATAAAAACAATGTTTCTTCCGTCGTAGTGTTTTTTACCTTATAATGCAATGTAATAATTATTGGCACTTTTTAAACAGACAAAATTTATCGCAAAGGATGTTCTTTATGAAAAAACAAGATGGTTTTACTTTGATGGAATTAATTATAGTAATAGTTATTCTTGGCATTCTATCGTCATTCTCAATACCAAGGTATATGAGCCTAGATGTAGAGGCTCGTACATCTATTGTAAAAGGGCTTCATGGCAGTATTATGGCGGCTTCAGAAATGGTACATGGTGTTGCCATTGCAAAAAGACTTACAGGGGCTGGTAGTAAAAATTTTGGCGGGGGATTAACCGTAAATCTTACTGCTAACTCTTATCCTGTAGCCATGGAAGATGGCATTGGGGCTGCATTGACAAGCACCTCTGGTTTTACTGCAACCGTATCCGCAAACTCTATTCGATATGACGCAGATGGCGGCACCGCAGGAACCTGTAGTGTTACCTATAATATTGGCCCAGCCGACGCGATACCAACTTACAATTATGTAAACAGCGGCTGCTAGTGGCATTACAGAGGTCAAATGCCAGGGAATTTTGCAATAAGAAAACTCTAAAAACAGTTTTTCTTCCATTGTAATATCTTTTGTCCTATAATATGCCTTGTGCTAATTATTAGCTGTTTTTAAATAACTTACTTCAAGTAGGCAATATAAACAAATTCATCACAGAGGATATTATTTATGAGAAAACAAGGCGGTTTTACTTTGATGGAATTAATTATAGTGATAGTCGTTCTTGGGATTTTATCGGCGTTTGCGATCCCAAAGTATATGAGCCTAGATAAAGAGGCTCGTACATCTATTGTAAAAGGGCTTCATGGCAGTATTATGGCGGCTTCAGAAATGGTGCATGGCGTTGCTCTTGCAAAAGGATTAACAGGAGCTGGAAGTAAAAATTTAGGCAGTGGATTAACTGTAAATGTTACTGCTAACTCCTACCCAACACCCACAGCAGATGGCATTGGAACCGCATTGACCAGCACTTCTGGTTTTACAGCAACCGTAACTGCAAACTCCATTAGATATGATGCGGATGGTGGTACAGCAGAAACCTGTAGTGTTACATATAATATTAGCCCGGCCGACGCAACACCAACTTACAGTTATGTAAATACTGGCTGTTAGTCGACTCTTTTCATGCTCTTAAAAGCCCACAAACCCCAAAAGGTATGTGGGCTTTTTTTTTAAAATCTAGTACAATTAATCAATATCTTTTATCCGGGACCTGATATGCGCTGCGTTTCTTTTTGCCCAACTGAAAGCTATCGTTTAACTGCAATTGCCGGTTTCTTCCGCGCCAAAAGCTACATCATTAAACAATATCGCAAAGTATTACACATTTCTTACCCTTCAAGAGAAGGAGATATTTTTATTTTCTCTTATGGCTGCCTTGTCACCTGGGGTTTAAGCAATATCGAAGAAAAGCAATTACTTGAACAACTAAACCCTTTCTCAACCAACCCCTTACCAGCCATAGAAATTGGTCATTTTGTCTATAGATACGGTGACCGCACTGAAATGGCAACTCACGAGCGTTTTAACATTGATATCATCATGTTGGAATCGGAAAGCACTCAACTAAAACTCGCAATTTCTTATGGACTTGCGCAATCAATTCAGCTTGAATCATACGAAAGCGCCGTACAAAAAACTATTGAACAAAACGCTCATTACCCAGAACAAGTAGCCAGAAAAGGCTCTATCTCCTTGTCCCAAAAAGAAATTTCGCGCCGCATGGGGCAAATTTTTCTCGCTCGCAGCTCAATCAATTTAAATAGTGAATATTTAGCCGCCCCGGAGTACTTTTGGGAACACCCAAGCCTTGAAGATTATTACAACATGAGCGAAAAGTTTTTGGACATTCCGCGGCGTGTTTCGACGCTTAACCAAAAACTTGATGTTCTCCATGAATTATTCGACATGTTAAGCAGCCAGTTGCAATACCGCCACTCAAATATGCTTGAAATCATTATTATTTTCTTAATTTTTGTTGAAATAGTATTAACTTTGATTGATAAATTTATAAAATAATCCCTTGAAAATAGGACATCTTATGCCAAACACATTTTATGACCATTTAGCTGAAGAACTAAAAAAGCTACAAGAAACAGGACTTTACAAGCAAGAACGCATCATTACTTCGCCTCAAGGGGCAACAATTAAGACCTCCAACGACAAAGTAATTAATATGTGCGCCAATAATTATTTGGGATTAGCCAACAATCAAGATCTTGTCGCAACAGCAAAAACATCATTAGACAAATATGGATTTGGCTTATCATCAGTCCGCTTTATCTGCGGCACTCAAGACATCCATAAAGAATTGGAAAAACGTCTTAGTCAATTTTTAGGCATGGAAGACACCATTCTTTACTCATCCTGTTTCGACGCTAATGGTGGCTTATTTGAAGCACTACTTGCCCCCGAAGATGCGGTTATCAGCGATAGTTTAAATCACGCCAGCATTATCGACGGGATAAGACTGTGCAAGGCACAAAAGTTTCGTTATGCCAATAATGACATGCAAGATTTAGAGCTCAAACTAAAAGATGCCAAAGATTGTCGCTATAAAATGATTGTCACTGATGGCGTATTTTCAATGGACGGCACTATTACCAATTTACCTGCAATTTGTGAATTGGCAGCTCGTTACGATGCGATGGTAGTAGTTGACGATTCGCATGCCGTTGGTTTTATGGGTGAAAATGGCCGTGGGACGCATGAATACCACAACGTCATGGGAAAAGTTGATATTATAACTGGAACTTTAGGCAAAGCCCTGGGCGGTGCATCTGGAGGCTATACCAGCGGCAAAAAAGAAGTCATTGATTGGTTAAGACAAAAATCAAGACCGTATTTATTTTCAAATACTCTGGCTCCAGCAATCGCCGCTACTTCAATTAAAGTCCTTGATTTACTTGAAGAAAATCATAACTTGCGCAAAAAATTAAAAGATAATGCGGCATATTTCAGAAAAGGATTACAAGAACTCGGGTTTAATATTATCCCTGGAGAACACCCAATTATTCCGGTGATGCTTGGCGAAGAAAAGCTCGCAAAAACTATGGCAGATAAGTTGCTAAACGAAGGGGTTTATGTGATCGGTTTTTCTTATCCTGTGGTCCCTCAGGGTAAGGCCAGGATTCGCACTCAGGTTTCTGCTGCACACGAAAAAGAACATTTAGACAAGGCACTAAGCGCCTTTGCGAAAGTTGGAAAAGATTTAGGCGTTATCAACTAAAACAAGGAACAAGCAAATGAAATCACTAGCAAAACTAAAAAAAGAAGTTGGCCTCTGGATGCAAGACGCCCCAATGCCTGAAATTGGCCCAAGTGACGTCTTAATTAAAATCAAAAAAACCGCAATCTGCGGCACTGATGTTCATATATATAATTGGGATGAATGGGCACAAAAAACCATTCCTGTGCCAATGATTATTGGCCATGAGTTCGTTGGTGAAATCGCCAACATGGGCGAGGAAGTGCAAGGTTTCAAGCTGGGAGATCGCGTTTCGGGTGAGGGGCATATTTCCTGTGGTTTATGCCGCAATTGCAAGGCTGGACGCAGACATTTATGTCGAAAAAACATCGGCGTTGGCGTTACCCGCCAAGGGTGCTTTGCGGAATATTTATCCATACCAGCAGTAAATGCCTATCCAATCCCTCCAGAAATTAGCGATGATCTTGCATCAATTCTTGATCCATTTGGTAATGCTTCGCACGTTGCTTTGTCATTTGATTTGGTTGGCGAAGATGTATTAATTACCGGCGCCGGACCAATTGGCTTGATGGCCGCTGTCATTGCGCGTCATGTTGGTGCACGCTATATTGTCATTACTGATATAAATGAATATCGGCTAGATTTAGCACGAAAATTAGGCTTCACTCAATCCATTAATATCAAACATGACTCCATAGAAAAAGCCATGAAAGATCTGAATATGAAAGAAGGTTTTGATGTTGGTTTTGAAATGTCTGGTAATGCCCAAGCATTTAATATGATGCTAGAAAACATGAATCATGCGGGTAAAATAGCGTTACTTGGCTTTCTGCCCCAAACAACGACAATTGATTGGAATAAAATCATCATGAAGGGTTTGCTGGTCAAGGGTATTTACGGTCGCGAAATGTTTGAAACTTGGTACAAAATGATAGCCATGCTGCAAAGCGGCTTGAACATTGACCCAATTATAACCCACCACTTTGCTGTCGATGATTTCACTAAAGGTTTTGAAACAATGCGTTCGGGTAAAAGCGGCAAGGTGATTTTAAACTGGACCTAAAATTTAGCACCAGGAGAATTTTCTGCTATAATGTGTACTATTAAAGAGGAAAATAGCATGAAATTATTATTTAATTTTCTCCCTATCTTGTTGTTTTTTATAGGTTATAAGTTTTATGGCATCTACACCGCGACCATAGTGGCCATGGTTGCTTCACTGTTGCAGGTTGGATTCTTCTGGTTTAAACATCGTCGTGTCGAACTCACCCACACCATCACCTTGATTTTAATTTTGGTACTTGGAACAGCTACTTTGCTCTCCCATAATACCCTCTTTATTAAATGGAAGCCTACGGCGATTTACTGGGTTTTTTCATTGCTATTCTTAGGATCACAAATAATAGGCGATAAAACATTTATTCAACGTTTAATGGATAACAAGATTACTTTGCCGCAAAATGTCTGGCAACGACTCAACTTGAGCTGGGCCATATTTTTTGGTCTTATGGGAGCAGTTAATATTTACATCGCTTACAAGTTCAGTACTGATATTTGGGTCAACTTTAAGCTATTCGGCACCTTAGGTAGCACCGTTGTCTTTGGGATATTGCAGTCACTTTATATGGCGAAGCATCTAAAGCAGCAACCACAAGAAGAGTAAGTTACTACAAAAACTAACCGGCCCGTTTTTACAACAGGCCGGAATTCTAAGCTAGAGCCCTAATAACGCTGCAAGCTCGGTTACGTGCTCTTGTTCGTCAAGAATAATATGACGCACTTCATGCTCCAGCGTTTCAAAAGAATATGGGAAACTTTCTTTGCTCTCAATAATTTTGGCATAGATTTGTTTATAAAAATCAATGGCTGCTTTTTCATCTTGCAGATTAACTTTTAAAATATTTTCCGTAGTGTTGGCTTTGTGTGTTGGCGCCAACTCCATTGTTGGTTCCCCGCCAAGATAGCTGGTGATTAAAGTGCGGAATTTTTCTTCATGCTTAGCTTCATCGCCGGCAATTTCTTTGAGTCTTTCAATTATTGCCTCAGAATTCAAACCCTTAATCAAATCTGCTTGTGCTAGGTATTGTATTCTAGCTGCATGTTCCAAGCGCAAAGCTTGGTTTAACATGGTTACTAATTCTTCGTTGATATTTGCCATTTTAAATCTCCTATTAAAATAAAAAATTGTTTGCGAAATACTGGGGTATTGTAACATTTAACCCTTAAGCAATCACTTGAAAAAACAATTAAATAAAAAACATCATTGGCGGAGAGGGTGGGATTCGAACCCACGGAAAACCTTCCGGCTTTCAACCGATTTCGAGTCGGTCCCGTTATGACCACTTCGGTACCTCTCCTACTAAAAAACTCTCATTCCTCAAGATAAACACTTCCAAGTAACATTCATTTTGCCATTCTTAATCAGATCAGCCGCAACACGCTTGTCTAAAAAAGCCAATTTTCACCACTAAACATGACTCTTTTTAACACTAGACACGCAATACCTTGACTACAAAACACGATACAATCAGAATTAGATCCTAGTAACATGGCTTTAAAGTTATTATCACATTTTCTAATATAAACAAAATGTATCAGAACCAACACCCAATCTCAACTGAAACTCTTTTACAAGCTGTAAAGACCATTTACCCATGGAAAACCATTGGTATGAATTTCTAAATCTATTCAACTTTTAGTACTACAACATGAGGTTAAATAAAATATGAACCATTCAGTAGTTAAAAAAGTGGGGTTATACCCGCTAATATTTTTTATGCTGATATCTACTATACCCCCTTGTTACGCTTACTGGAAGCTGTCATTACCCGAACAAACGCCAGTAACGTCTTGTTTTTTAAGAGAATATTCGTATTATATATCCACTGGTACGGTTTTTAGAATTAAAGACGTGGATTTTAAAAATCCTACAATAATAACCCGTGGATTAGAGGAGAAACGGGCACATGCTTTATTTTTTTATAATGACAAGATATACGTTGGTACTAATAAGGGAGTTTTCAAACTCACCGACGACACGATGGGTTGGGAGGACATTAGCGGAAAGATGTTAGCAAACAAATGCATAAACTCTTTATGTTCACATAATGGTTGTTTATATGCTGGAACTGGCAGTGGCGTTTTCAAACTCGACACCGACTTAACAAGCTGGATAGAAGTACCAGGGTTAGAATTCAAATTAGTAAAAGCCGTGTATTCACATGGTGATTCTTTATATGCTGGAACTATTGGCCATGGTGTTTTCAAAATCAACACGGATGAACAATGGACAGAATTTAATACCGGACTCCCGACTACAATTAGCGTAAATGCTTTATACTCATATGACGATTGTTTGTATGCGGGAACTAGTAATGGGGTTTTTAAACTCGACGCGGATACGAAAAGTTGGCAAGAATTTAATGTTGGATTTCAAGATCAAGGAAAAAACACGATAGTGCATACTTTATGTTCGGATATAAATTATTTATACGCCCAAACTAAGTGGGGATATTTTAGAACAAAAACCCGACAAGAAACATCGGAATGATTCAACAGAGCTACTATTTGCCACCTATTTACCCAAATTACTCCCTGGTGGCAAAATTGAAACATTCGAGGAATTATCACCGGCTTTAGGCACTGGGTAATGATCTTCAATCACACTTTTATTCATATCAGAGGGTAAAGTTAAAGACTTACCGTATGTGGGAGCGTTTTTGTACTGATCAGATTTATCAAGCTTGCGCATGGCGCCACACCCAACCAACAAAAAAATTACACCAAAAATGACGCTAAATTTTAAATATCTCATTTATCTCCACCTATTAAAAAATATTCTATGAGCCTATCCATAAACTCAGCTCAGCTGAGACAGAAAGCGCTGATTTTCGAGAGAATCGCATCGCAGCATACTTTGTATAGGTATGTGAGAAGCGAATCGCAGAAAATCAGTGCTTTATGGCCAGCATAGTAGAGTTTATGCTAGATTCTAATTCTCTTTCGGCCAGGCTTCTATAACCACATTAACCAAAGCCATCAAAGGAATAGCAAAAAACACGCCCCAAAAACCAAATAAACTACCAAAAAGTAATACTGCCAAAATAATCGCCAATGGATGCAGGTTCATAACTTCAGCAAATAAAATTGGCACTAATACATTAGCATCAAAAATACTAATTATTGTATAAACCAACATCAGATAGAAAAAATGCTCTGACCAACCCCATTGAATTAAACCAACTATAACAATAGGTACTGTAACTACTGCTACGCCTATATAAGGAATCACTACAGATAAGCCAACTAATGCCCCTAATAACACCGCATAACGCAATCCCAAAATCCAAAAGGCAATAACAGTTATTAACGCAACAAGCACAACCTCAATTATTTTCCCCCTAATATAACTGCTAATTTTTTTATACAGTTCATGCCACACTTTTTCCAGGACCTCTCTTTTCTCTGGCAAAAATTGCATCAACCACTTTATTATAATTTTGCCATCGCGCAAAAAGAAAAACACCAAAAGTGGCACTAACACCAAATACACAATCACCGTAACAACACCAAACAAGGAAGTTAGCGAAAAAGTGACGAATTCTTTGCCAAAATTAGCAAGATAAGTTGCCACATACATCATAACTTGATGTATCTGATTAACAGAAATCAAATCAGGAAATTGATCGTGCAAACTAAACAGCCATATCTGGCCACGGTTAAATGCGGTGGGAATATCGGAAATCAAACTCGCCATTTCTTCCCAAAGCAATGGTAATAAATATAAAAACAACAGCAATACTAAACTTACAAACAGCGTAAAAACCACACTGACCGCTAATAAATGCGGAAAACGCCATTGCTGCAATTTTTTTACCATCCCAAAAAGTAAATATGCTAAAATGATACCAACGATAATTGGCGCCAACACCCCTCCAATTGTTTTAAAAGCAACAATTGCTACTATAAAAACAATTAACAATATAATAGCTTCTGGTTGGGATAAATAACGTTGAAACCAAGTTGACAAAACTTTTTTCATACTTTATACACCAATTTGCTTTTAGATATTTGAATTATAACGCAGCTTTAGCCAAAAAATCATATAAATATGTTTGCTTTAAAAATCAAAAAGATAGAATCAAAAAACTTGCATTTTGCACTCCTGTTATTGGGTTGCTTGATAAGCTCTGTCATATACGCTTATGAGCTTCCCGACCTAGGAGAACATAGCGCGACCATTCTTTCGACTAAAGAAGAAAAACAGCTGGAAAAAGACTTCATGAAAGAAGTACGCTCAAGAATGTCTATACTAGATGATGCTATTATCAACGATTACATCCAAAACCTTGGCAGTAAATTAGCCTCCAATATCAAAAACAGAAAATTCACCTTCTTTATTGTAAATGACCCATCGATCAATGCTTTTGCCGGACCTGGCGCCAACATCGGGATTCACAGCGGTATTTTCGCTGCTACTCGTTCAGAAAGTGAATTAGCTGCCGTCCTAGCCCATGAAATTGCTCACGTATCGCAACACCATATTGAACACATTATTGAACGGGCAAAAAACACCCAAATTACAGCCACTGCTGGAGCTCTTGCTGCCTTAATTGTTGGCATGGTTACCGGGGGATCTGCTAGCAATATAGCCACGGGAGCCACCATGGCCTCAATGGGTGGGGCAGCACAACACATGATCAGCTTCAGCAAAGATAAAGAAAATGAGGCTGATTATATTGGCATGAGAACTTTGTATAACTCCGGATTCGACCCTACAGCTATGCCAACCTTCTTCGAACGGATGCAGCACTTAACCTACGATTACAATAGCAAAATCCCAACATTTTTATCGACGCATCCAACAACCAATGCTCGTATTGCAGAATCCAAAAACCGAGCTAGTCAATACACCCAAAAACAAATTAATAACCAATACACTTATAATTTAGTACACGCTCGTTTACAAGCCATAACTTTTCGCAGCCCAGCAACTGCCGTAAGATATTTCCAAAATCAATTGACCACTAACCGCCAAAATGACCCTACCGCGTTGCAATATGGCTATGCCATTGCTTTATATCAAGATCGACAATTATCCCAAGCATCAAATATTATCAATAAGTTACAAAAAAAATATCCCGAAGAAGTTTTGTTCCAAATAGCCGCAGCCCAAATAGCAGAAGCAGACAAACAAAACGATAAGGCAATTAGCATCTTAAAAACGACTCTTACCAATCACCCGAACTACTACCCTTTATTTATACAGTATGGACAAACTCTGCTTGTTGCCAAACAATCACAAGAAGCTTGTTATTTTCTAAAATCAAAAACTATTCAGCATTCAGAAGATGCAGGATTATACCTACTCCTTGCACAAGCATATGCTCAAAACAGCCAAAAAGCAGATGCCTATCAAGCCAGGGCTAAAGCCTATGAAATTGCCGGATACCCTCAACAAGCCAAGGTTTTGTTGCAGCAAGCATTAAAAGAACCTAAACTAAACCCTACTGAAAAATCAATTATTCATGCTAGAATTGAACAATTAAGCAATATTGAGAAAAACCTATAGTTCTAACGGAGTAAATTATGACAGACTTTTTTTATAATTATGGATTATTTTTTGCCAAAGTAGCTACTGCGGTAATTGCTATTCTGCTGGCCTTTGGCGGATTAGCAGCAATTGCAGCTCAAAACAAACTTAAATCTAAAGAAAAAATCAAGGTTACTAAACTCAACGAAAAATACCAAGAAATGAAAGAGGCTTTAAACGAAGAAACCCTTGAAAAAGACGAGCTAAAGAAAATAAAAAAACAAGAAAAGCTCGACGAAAAAGCCAAGATAAAACAAGACAAAAAGACCCACAAACATCCAACAAGAATTTTTGTTTTAAATTTCGATGGTGATATTAAAGCTTCAGCCGTGGAGAATTTGCGCGAGGAAATTACTGCAATCTTAACCGTTGCCACTCCACGAGATGAGGTGTTAGTTAAAATCGAAAGCCCAGGAGGCATGGTTCATGGCTATGGACTTGCAGCCTCGCAATTAAAACGCATTCGCGACCGCGGCATTCCACTAATAGCAGCTGTCGATAAAGTTGCTGCAAGTGGTGGTTATATGATGGCGTGTGTGGCAGATCGCGTTTTAGCAGCGCCATTTGCAATTATCGGCTCGATTGGTGTTATTGCCCAACTGCCAAACTTCAATCGTTTGCTCAAAAAACACGATATAGACTTTGAGCAAGTAACTGCTGGACAATACAAACGTACCCTATCTCTATTCGGAGAAAACACCAAAGAAGGCAGAAAAAAAATGCAGGAAGAGGTTGATGAGGCTCATACCTTATTTAAGGATTTTGTCGCCATAAACCGCCCAACCGTTGACATTAATTCGCTAGCTACTGGTGAAACTTGGTATGGTACGCGCGCGAAGGAGATGCGCCTTGTAGACGAGATTATAACCAGCGATGATTATCTTTTGGCTGCAAGCAATAAAAACAATATCTTTAAAATTGAATACCTAATCAAAAAAGGCTTGGCGGAAAAATTTGGTATCTCCATCCAAAAAGCGATTGCCAAACTACCTTTTTAAAAAATGAACCATCAACACTGCCGCCATCACTCCAACAATAAAAATACTCTTTTTTACGCAGCAGCTTTTACCCTTTTATTTGGCATAATTGAAGCGCTAAGCGGATGGTGGTCGGGTTCGCTAACATTACTAAGCGATGCCGGACACATGGCCGTAGATGCGGTTGCGCTAGTACTTGCTGCCCTTGCCTCTTGGATTGCCCGCCGCCCAAC
>AMFJ01005478.1_pt1 | contig 27030 bp, 26 predicted proteins | sample 427208 | NCBI WGS metagenome assembly AMFJ01 (sample SAMN02954298, study PRJNA114691) | groundwater metagenome | biome: aquatic; feature: subsurface aquifer; material: sediment; isolation source: subsurface aquifer sediment | place: USA: Rifle, CO | collected 2008-08 | reverse complement strand
GACTTGTTTCTGGAAACTTTTTTACAACTTAGATCTAAAAAAAGAGTGGCAAATTTTTTTGACGAATTCTTGACTCCCACGGAACAAATTATGCTGGCGAAGAGAATGGCTATAAGCTTACTCTTGGCTAAAAATTACAATTATCAGGACATATCAGACATATTAAAAGTCAGCAATGGAACGATTGCTGAGGTGTCTATGCAATATTGGTATGGGAAATATTTAAAGTCTGTTGCTTTACAATTGGCAGAAAAAGATGAACTTAAAGACTTCTGGCTAGATGTAGCAGAGATGGTAACTTCTGTTGGGATGGTTGGCAGAAAGGGGACGGGTGGGTGGAGATATCTGAATAATGAAATTAAAAAGAGGCAGCAAAAGAATCCCTTTTAACTTACTCTAATGATTCGAATCACCGGACTAAAACTGTTGAATATAATTTCAATTTTAATATTATTTTCAGCTTTGTTTTTAGTCAGTTTTCCCGGTGTTGCGAATGCTCAGGTGGTGATAAATGAATTTCAAATAAGCCCCTCAACTAATCAATGGATAGAGCTTATTAATGTGGGAAGTGAGGAGGTTGATGTCTCAAAATGGATAATTGACGATACCGAAAACAGTAATGCGAGTGCATACACAATTCCTGACGGTACGATTTTATTGCCACAAAAATGTATTTCGTTTAAAAGCAGCAGTTTTAATTGGAACACATCAAGTGTTGACCAGGTAAGGTTGGTTTCACCTTCGGGTGTAGAGTCCTATTCATACTCCAAATCTCCTGGGGAAAACATAAGTATAGGCAGAATACTCGATGGCCATGGTGATTTAGCGATTCTAAGTGTTCAAAGTAGAGACGCATATAACTCCAACGGGGAAAACTGTGTGGCAGAAACACCAACCCCTGTGCCGACCTCTACGTCAACAGCAGCGCCGACGCCGATGTCATATAAGGCTACCTATAAAATTAATGATCCCAAAGACGCTGGTGGGGCATCGATTAATGGTGTTCAGATTTATGTTGACGGAAATTATATTCACCATGAAGATAAAGAAACTTTATACTTTTATAACGGCCACGAATGCTATATGGGTGTCGATTGTAGTCTTGGTACACATACCATTAGCATGCGCAAGACCGGATACATGAGTTGGGAGGATACTCAAAATTTCTCTGCCGGACAGAATTTAGAGGTAAACCCCATTTTGGAAAAAGAAAATACGTCTACATCTACACCTTCTCCGGCAAAAACACCAACTCCGTCACCGATTCCTACAAAAACCCCCAAGCCGACAGTTTTTGAAAATATGGCCAGTAGGAGCGCTTCGATTTCTTCATCATCCGGTGTTTTGGGGTTATCAATAAACAATTTTAAGTCCGCATCACCCTCACCAATACCCGCATCAAGCAAAAATAAAATATCCATTTTGCCCTTTGCACTGATATTTGGCGGATTCTGCTTTATCGCCCTTCCTATTTTTAGTATTATTAGAAATGGCAAAAAAAGCACAGAGGCTATTTAGTCTTTGGTTACCGCCTCTTCTTTGGGCGGGAATGATTTTTAGGTTTTCATCCGGCAGCATTCCGGCTGCCTCGCAAGTCTATTGGTTGGATTTTTTAATTAAGAAAACGGGGCACGTAATCCTTTTTGCCATCCTGGCGATATTTTTTTACAGGGCGTTAATTGGTGAGGGGGTAAATCGCAAAAGAGCTGCCATCCTTGCTGTAATAATTTCATTTGCATACGGGGTAATTGATGAATTCCACCAGACGTTCACTCAAGGACGCGAAGCCAGGTTCAGAGACACAATCATAGACGGGGCAGGCGCAGGTATCGCCATTTACTTTGTTTACAAATTTATTTCAAAGCTTCCGGAGGATTTACGTAATATGTTTTTGAAAATTGGTATAAAATAGCAGTATGAGTAAAATTTTAGTAACAGGTGGTGCGGGGTACATAGGTTCGTTCATGGTTAGGGAGCTCCAGAAAAAAGGTTTCGAGCCAGTTATATTAGATAATTTGTCCCAGGGACACGCAGAAGCTGTTAAAGACTTCAGATTGGAAAAAATAGATTTAGTATCGGAGAAAGAAAAACTTGATGCGCTTTTTACTTCAGAAAAATTTGATGGAGTAATACACATGGCCAGTTTTATCCAAATGGGTGAATCATATAAAGACCCGGCCAAATATTATTTAAATAATGTCTACGGATTTATGAACCTTTTGGATTCCATGAGAAAAGGAAGCGTCAATAAAATAATTATCTCAAGCAGTGCGGGGGTCTATGGAAATCCAGTCAAGCTTCCGGTAGAAGAAGATGATCCTAAAAATCCTCTAAATCCTTATGGTGAAACAAAATACATATTGGAAAGAATGCTTGAAGATTACGACGCTGCTTATAATTTTAAATTTATAAGCATTCGTTATTTTAACGCAGCCGGAGCTGCGCTTGACGGTTCAATCGGGGAAGATCATTTGGAAGAAAGCCACTTGATCCCCAATATTATTAAGAAGGCTCTCAATGGAGAGGAAATTGAAATATTCGGGAACGATTATCAGACCGCGGACGGGACAAATATACGTGATTATGTCCACGTCCTTGATTTAACCGAAGCACATTCTATCGCAATGCAAAAACTTCTCGATGGTGGGAATAGCAATTATTACAATGCCGGTTCGGGCAGGGGCTACTCAAATAAAGAGATTCTAGACGCCGTTAAAAACGTAATTGGTGCCGAGCTTAATGTAAATTATGTACCCAGGCGGCCGGGGGATGCCGATGCTCTTTATGCATCGATTGAAAAAATAAAAAATGACTTTTCCTGGACCCCAAAATACGGTCTTAAAGAAATAGTTGAGTCTGCGTACGCCTGGCATAAAAATCACCCTCAAGGCTACAGCAGCTAATTTCTTCCACGAAATAGGCAGGCAATATGTTAAGATAAAAATGGAAGGAATAGTGCTATGAAATTTATTAACACTTTAAAACATTTTTTTCTCCCTCACGAAACCAATAACCAAAAAGCTAAAATTCTGCATTCGGATAGCATCTTTGTAGTCGCTATTTTTTTGGTTGCGTTTCAAATAATACTTGGACTTACCGGAAAAACTTTTCCCAGGGTATTGGGTTATGCGGCAAACATATCGCCCGAAGAAGTGGTCAGACTTACCAATGTCAAACGTGCAGAAAATGGACTGGCTCCATTGTCGTCCAACCCAACCCTTTCTCAGGCAGCTTTAGCCAAAGGTAATGACATGTTGGCAAAAGGCTATTGGGCACATTTTGCTCCTGACGGAACATCCCCTTGGAGTTTTTTCTTGAGTTTTGGCTATAAATATAAATATGCCGGCGAGAATCTCGCCCGCGATTTTTCCGATGCATCGTCTGCCGTGAATGCGTGGATGAATTCACCGACTCATAGGGAAAACATATTAAATGCAAATTATCAGGAGATTGGCATTGGTGTAGTAGAAGGCAATCTTTTAGGAGTTGATACGACCATAATTGTTCAATTCTTCGGTACACCCCTGGAGGGGAATACTGCAGACATTCCCAAAGCAAAAGCACAAGCAGTTACCGAGACCTCACCCAGCCTACCCAAAATATCTCCGACTATTACACCGGTGCCGACATCCACTCCTGTCCCCACTTCCACCCCGACAATGGTTCCTGTACCTACCTTGCGCCCGCCGATAACCGACAATGGAAGTTCAGTTACTTTCGTTTCACCCTTCACTTCGACCAAAGGAGTGTCCCTTTTGGTGACAGGGATATTCATAATGATTCTGTCTATCGATTTCATCATTGTTAAAAGAAACCGGATTGTCCGCGTAGGAGGAAAAAATTTGGCTCATATAGCATTTCTTGGAATGATTCTGGCTGTTATATTAATATTAAAGGCAGGGCAAATTATTTAGGTAGTTTAAAATTAAGTATAGATAAACTTTATATGAAATCCTTCGTTAAACATCTTAGTCACTATCTGGTACTTTTTGGCATACTTTTGGCAGGGTTTAGCGGTTTGATTCTTTTTTCATACGATAAGTCTTTTCAGATAGCCACCGCTTTGGCGCTTGTTTTCTCGTATGCCAGTTGGGGGATAGTCCACCATTATGTAGATAAAGATTTGCATTTGGAAACGGTGATAGAGTATCTGGTTGTGGCAATTTTGGGGTTTGTCATTATAGTTTCGTTGATAATACGGACATGATATACTACCGTTATGGCTATGAAACCTGTTAGAAAAGCAGTTATTCCGGCAGCCGGTTTTGGAACCAGATTTTTACCTCAGACGAAGGCCATGCCCAAAGAAATGCTTCCGATAGTCGATAAGCCCGTCATTCAGTATGTTGTTGAGGAGCTGGTGGATGCCGGTATAAAGGATATTATTATTGTCACCGGATACCACAAACGCACAATCGAAGACCATTTTGATTTTCCCAACCTTGATCTAATCGAGAATCTAAAGATGGGTGGAGAAAAGAAAAAACACCTTTTGGAGGAGGTTGAAAAAATTGCCAATATGGCAAATTTTGTTTATGTAAGGCAAAAGGGGCCGTATGGAAACGGCACCCCTCTTTTGAATGTTAAGCACTTGGTTGGTGACGAACCTTTTATTTACGCCTGGAGTGACGACTTCATTCAGGCAACCCCATCCCGTTTTAAACAACTTATAGATATTTATGAAAAATACGGCTCAAGCGTATTGGGTGGCATGAAGGCCACTAAAGATGAAGATTATGATCGTTACGGTTTTGCCGGAGGAGAAGAAGTCGAAGACGGTGTTATTAAAGCAAATGTAATTATCGAAAAACCCGGGAAAGAAAATGCGCCATCAGATCTGGCCACGGTTTCGGGGTTTTTGCTAACTCCCGATATTTTTAAATATCTTGAAAAAGCATATGCAAATTTGGAAAGTGGCGCCGAGCTTTACTATAACGATGCTCTAAAACTCATGCTTCAGGATGGAAAAGAGGTCTATGCGGCAGAAATCAAGAATGGCAAATATTACGATACAGGAAACAAACTCGAGTATTTGAAAACGGTTGTCGAGTTTGCCCTCAAACATCCTGACATGAATGGAAAATTCAGAGAATACCTCAAGTCTATCGATCTTTAATTATGAAGTTACTTGTTACAGGTGCGGCAGGATTTATAGGCTCTAATTTTGTTCACTACTGGTTGGACAAATACCCGAATGATGAAATCAGGGTGATAGATGCCCTGACCTATGCCGGTAATATTGAAAACCTCACTCCGATAATTAAAAAAATAAAATTTTTCGAAGCCGATATTAATGATCGGACAAAAGTTTCCGAGGCACTTTCCGGTGTAGATGCAGTTGTCCACTTTGCGGCTGAAAGCCACGTAGATAGAAGTATTTTTGATCCTGCAAAATATTGGCATACGAACGTTCATGGCACCTTGACACTTCTCGAGGAGGCAAAACGCGCCGGTGTTAATCGTTTTCATCATATTTCAACAGACGAAGTTTATGGGGAGCTTCCCCTGGATTCTGACCTTAAATTTACAGAGAAGACTTCCTATTCTCCGAAGCCTGACAATGTCTATGCTCTGAGCAAAGCTGAAGCGGATAAAGTAGTTCTCGATTTTTATAGAGAAACAGACATGTATATTACAATTTCCAATTGCTCCAACAACTACGGCCCCATGCAGTTTCCGGAAAAGTTCATTCCGATTATTGTTACAAATCTTATTGATGGAATTAAAGTTCCTGTTCATGGCGACGGGAGAAATGTAAGAGACTGGATACACGTGATGGATCACGCATCAGCAATCGATGCGATACTTCGAAAAGGCAGAAAGGGAGAAACATACTTGGTGGGAACAAACAATGACAGGAGCAACGCCTATATAGCAAAAAGAATTATTGAATTATACGGGGCCGAGGAATCTGCTATCAATCATGTGCCGGACCGCCACAGCAATGACAGGCGTTATGCCATTGATGCATCTAAAATAGTTTCAGAACTTGGATGGAAGCCTCAAATTAAACGTGAGGATTTTGACGACGGTCTTAGAGAAACAATCAATTGGTATAAAAGTAATCAAGATTGGTGGAGACCTCTTCTTGAGAAAAGAGACATGGTATCCGATTCCACAAAAAAGCTTGTCGCTTTTATCTCCCTTGACAGAGTATCGGGTAAAACTAAATTTACTTTTGAGAGCGTCGGAAAAGGTGAGGCAAATCCGCGGGTTACGGAGTTAGACCGTAAAGATTTTCTCGAGGAAAACAAAATCAGAAGTAATATCGTGATGGAAAATTTAGCAAATAAATATTGGTATCAGAAAAGCTCATGGAGAATTAAAAAAGAACTCGCAAATTTATCCAAAGATCCATCTGCATTTGGATATGTTGAAGACTTAGCGAGCAGAGAGAACTATATTAACGGATACAAAATCCTGTCCCTTAAAAAGGTTGAATATTCAGATCCTTCAAAATCGATCTATGGAATTGCAACATGGTTTGAGGTGAGTGAGAAAGGGAAAAAACACCTGGAAGGATTTTACTCATGGGGAAATGGACCGAAATCCGGATCGAAAATAATTTTACTTATTAAAAATGACAATAAAATTAGCCACGTAGCTTTATTGAGAGAGCCTAAATTTCCTACAGGGTCGGTTGAATATTCTCTTCCCGGGGGCTTTGCACGCCTGAACGAGGGTCTTTTGGATCTGATAATTAGATCACTCGATAAAGAAATGGGTATCGATATTCTGAACAAGGACGCCAATATCGAGGAGATTACTTCTTTAGGAAGAATCCTTCCGGACTCTGGCATGACAAATAATAAACCTAGTCTTTATGCAATAACTCTTAAGTTGAAGAATAAATATGCAAATATAAAAATTAACGAGATGGTTGAGGAGGAAAAGGGTGTTGTTATTTGGCCAGTAGCCAAAATAGCAGATCTCGTTAGCAGATGTGATGATTCTTATGTTTTGGCCGCTTTAGCCAGGTTGGAACATATGGAAAGGATTTAATGGAAGATTTGCCTATTGAAACTAGCTTTAAATATTCAATTCACAAAGTTGCGAGAGAGCAAGTTAATAACTTACCTTCAATCGAAAAATCGGCTCTAGAAATTCACTCAAAACTAAATGAGTTTACCCACATTGATTTAACTACCAAAAAAGGGAAATTTAACCCACTGGTTTTTTTGATTGGGACAGGCTTTTCTTTATCCCGGGTTCACCTGGCCGTAGAAACATATAGAGATTTAAAAGAAGAGGGAAAGGTTGAGGAAGGAGCTGAGCCGATATTTATTGTTTCAGGAGCAATAGGCCTCACCAAACACAAGGCAGAAGAAATTGGGGCACCGGGGGTTAATGCCAATGTTTATAAAACCATGTTGACAGAATATGGTATTCCTGAAAATAGAATATTGGTGGATGATAAATCGGATAACACTCCTTCGCAGGCAGATGAGGTTAAAAAAATTATTGACGAATATAATCGTCAGCACCCCAACAGTACGATAAATGAAATAATAAACATCGCAGACAGAGTCCACGCTGGCAGATTTAACGCGACCTTTATTAAAAGATTTGCTGATTTGAAAATGTACACAGTCATTTCTGTCCGAGACAATGAGAATATTGGTGTTGGTACTTACGACTTCGGCCAAGGGCCGACGCAATGGATGAGTTTTGTAGGTGAAGGCGCCAGATATGTTAAATATTCTTCTCCCGGAGGCTCGCAAGCGGGAGAAGGACCGGCAAATCCGGATGAAATTATGAAGTATATGGAACGTTCCTTATTCGGAAACAGGGAGGCTCTGTTGTCTAAGCGTAGGCAGTATGTGGAACTAAAAAATTTATATGATAAAAATAAAGATCTAATTATAAATGATATGCAAAGATTGGCTAATTTTAGAGTTAGATCTAAGATATAATAGGTTATGGTTGATGCTAGTCAAAATATAACAAAGACATCTATTTCCGGGGTTGTGTTAATGCAACGTCCCATTAAAACCGATGATAGAGGCTTTTTCCACGAGATATATCGGAAAGAAGAATTAAAGGAAGCCACAGGAGTTAACTTTGATCCTGTTCAGTGGAGCCATGCCCTAAGCCATCCCGGAGTGGTAAGAGCCATTCATTCGGAGATGTGGAATAAACTCATCTACCCCGCCACGGGAATTTTGTATGCACCGATAGTTGATCTCAGGGTTGAATCTCCGACTTTCGGGAGGGTTGAGTATATAACTATTGATAACACGAGGGAGGATTCCCCCCGTCAGGCAGTATTTTTACCCAAAGGAGTCGGCAACTCGGTTTGTGTACTGGGAGAGGAAGACCTGCATTATTTTTACCTCGTTGACGAATATTGGGATGATTCAAAGGCAAAGGGAATTGCCTGGAACGATCCTGACCTAAACATTAAATGGCCTCTTGAGAACCCGATTCTTTCGGAAAGGGACAAGAATAATCCTACACTAAGGGAAGCTTTTCCTGAAAAATTCAAGTAATGCAAAAGGTATTAATTATCGGTGGGAGCGGAATGGTTGCTTCAAGAATAATTGATTTGTGGCAGGATAAATTTGAAATCGTTTCTGCCGACGAAAAAACCTTGGATATTACCAATGAAAAAGCGGTCAAGATTTATTTCGAAAATAATACCTTCGACACTGTAATTAATTTTGCTGCATTTACAAACGTTGATGCAGCCGAAGCTCAAAAAGGTGATGAAAACGGTTTGGTTTGGAAACTGAATGTTAACGGGCCGAAATATCTGGCCGAAGTGTGCAAACAAAAAAATATTTTTCTGGTACACATATCCACAGATTTTGTTTTTCCCGGAGATAACGCCTACCCCGGACCTTATTCTGAGGATTCACTCCTCCCCGAATCCGATGAAAACATAGGTTGGTATGGGTGGAGCAAAAATCGGGCAGAGAAAGTATTGTCGGTAACCAGTGCAAAATATGCCGTTATCAGATACGGATATCCTTTCAGATCCGCCGACTTCGAAGCGAAAAAAGATTGGGCAAGAAATTTGATCAATTTATATAACGAAAACAAAATGTATCCGTTGTTCCACGATCAGATCCAAAGCATACTATATATAGACGATTTGGCAGCCCCTTTAGCCAAAATCATTGAAGAAAAGCTTTCAGGCGTGTTTCATATTGCATCGTCCGATACAACTACTCCCTACGATGCAGGAGTATATCTTCTCAGAAAATATACCGGTAAGTCTCCCAAGGTTGATAAAGGGTCTATGACCCAGTTTCTATCTGAAGCGGGGAGAACCCCGCGTCCGCGTCTCGGAGGTTTGAAGGTTGAAAAAACGGAAAAAGAATTGGGAATGAAATTTAGAACCTGGCGGGAAATGGTCGACGATTTTGTTTCCCAGTTAGCTCCCTGATTTTCCCTCTCTCCATTTTTCGATTTCACCATGGTGTCCCGAAAGAAGCACTTCCGGCACTGTCCAGTCTTTATAAATCTCCGGTCTGGTGTATTGGGGATATTCCGTATACCCGGGTTTCATATGCGACTCAACCTCCGACGATTCGTCTTTTCCTAATACACCCGGAAGAAGACGGATAATTGAGTCAACCAGCACCATCGAAGGTATCTCGCCACCGGTCAGAACATAGTCGCCGATAGAAATAACAGCATCAGCAATGTGTTCATGGACTCTATGATCAACGCCCTCGTAATGCCCGGCAATCAAAATAATATGCTCACACTTTGAAAATTCCCGAGCCTTTCTTTGTGTATATTTTTCACCCGTGGCATCCAAAAGAATTATTTTAGAATTTTCAGTCTTTAACTTTGAGATGGCTGCATCAATAATATCCACTCTTAGAATCATACCGACACCGCCGCCATAAGGACGGTCATCAACATTCAATCTTTCTCCCTCGCCCCATTCCCGAAGGTTGTGAACATTAATTTCCAACAATCCTTTACTTTGGGCACGTTTAATAATCGAAGTATTAAACACCTCGCTAAACATGTTGGGAAAAAGCGTTAGTACATCAATTTTCATCATTTCGCTAGTTATGTATTTTAACACGAAGTGATTTTCTTTAACCACGAGATATATGCTACACCGGGTGGCTAGCTTTGCTTTTGTCCGAAACAAGCCATATTTATGAGATACCGCTTTTTTTTGCCTGAATTATAAGTTAAAGTTAATTATATGAATAAAGTGGTCATTGTCATGCCTGCCTGGAATGAAGCTGAAAATATCAAGGAAATGATTGAGCAGCTAACGAAAAATGAGTTTCCCAAAATCGAGGCAGATATGCAGCTTCTGATTGTCGATAATCATTCGACAGATGGAACGGAGGAGGTAGTTAAAGAAGCCTCAAAAAAATATAAAAACGTTCACATCATTCAACAGCAAAACTCCGGCCTTGGCTGGGCATATGTAACCGGTATGCAATATGCGATGGATACTTTAAATGCAGACGCGATACTGGAAATGGATGCAGATTTTCAGCATCCTCCGAGATTTGTAAAGCCGATGGTCGACGCCTACTTGTCGGGCGCAGAATATGTTATCGGCAGTAGATATATCGAGGGAGGGTCAGTGCCTAAGGAATGGGCAGTGTCCCGAAAGGCAATTAGTTTCTTTGGCAATTTGTTTATAAGAACTGTTCTTCTGAATTTTAAAATTCATGATCTAACTACCGGTTTCAGATTATCAAAAGTTAAAGGAGTTCTTGATAAAATCGATTTGCAAAAACTACACGACCTGGACAGATTTGCATACAAGGTTGACCTGCTTTATCAATCCCTTAAAAATTCCAAAAAGACAGTGGAGGTTCCGTTGGAATTTGCTGCGAGAACTAAAGATAAATCTAAATTCAATTGGAAAGAAATGGTAGCCACATTTAAATTGGCAATTATTTTGGGCATAAAAGACAAAATGAGATTTATAAAATTCGGGGTGGTTGGTTTTACAGGGTTTTTGGTCAATTACCTGGGACTGGAGTTTTTAAGACGTCTGGGACTCACTACTTATTGGGCGACCCTCTTTGCAACGGAGCTTTCAATAATTTCAAACTTTACTCTCAACAATATCTGGACATTTAAAGATAAAACTATTACTTCAGCAAAAGATTTAGTAGTTCAATTCACCAAATTCAATCTTTCTTCTCTTTTTGCCATAATAGTCCAGCCTTTGATTGTTAATGGGGCAACACGTCTTTTTGGCGACACCTCATTGGTCAGGTTGGGAGGATTGGTGTTTGCAATAGTTTTTGTAGTAGTTCCTTATAACTATATTGTTTACAATCTTTTCATTTGGAAAACTTGGAAGCTTCCGAAAGTTTTTAGGAAGAAGGGAGAATTAAAAACTTCAGAAGGTTAATCGGCAGAAGCCATTGAGTTGTAAACAATCTTTTCTTTTGATAAACCGGGTATTTCATTTTCACCTATTAAGATCTCATTTTTTAAAGTTTGTGAGTGTGGTGTCACCTCTCTACCGTTAGGATCTACCGGAATTCCGTGATATTCGGGGTTGGTTATTCTGGCTGAAGGGGTAACGGGGCTGACTGTATGTTCAACTTTTCGGACAGAGGAAGCATGATCACCGGCAGTTGTCCCGCAATCAGGGCATACACTTCTGGGCGGAAAATGTTTTTCTTCACAATTAAGACAAACACTTCCGGTTAACTGATATCTTTGGGCATTTTGTCTCCAATATCGTGGTACTTCCATTGATACTTTGTTAGTCGCAAAAAGTTTTAAAAACCCACGGTTTTTCTTACGGCCCCGCGGGCCTTTTTAAAGAAATGGAGCCCAGTTACTTATCGGCATCGTATTTTGGGAGATAAATGCCAATGAATATAGGTATATAGGAATCAAAATTACGGCAAGTGCAATCTTAAACTCCTTTTTTATCAAAACATCCGAGAATGCTATAAGCAAGAAAGGAACAGCCGGAAGAAAATACCTTAGAATGTCTCTGTGCGCAACAAACAAAATTACCAGATAGAAGATACCGGTAAATGCGGCCAATTCAATTTCCTTTTTAGCAATCAGCCTGTAAACACCTATTGCTCCGAAAAGATAAATAAAAATTATTTCCTCCAGCCAAAATGTACCAACCCAAGGTGCAGAATAATTAAAAATTTGAAACGGGAGAAAACTTAAATGTATGTTGTCTCCCGAATGAAAATAGGCCAAGAAATCATTCATTCGGATTTTGTAAAAAAAGAAGACCAACACCAAACTTAAGGGAATAAGAAGAAGTGGATATGCTTTTTTCAAAATGTGGACGGCTTTCTTACTGGTAATGTAATTTATAAAAAAAGTTAAAAGGTATGCCGCGAAAAGCAATATTCCGGGCGATTTCGTCATAACGGCCACTGCCCCCCAGATAGCGCTCAACCAATACTTTTTGTCTCTGAAATAATACAAAGATGCTAGAATGCCGGCTACAAAAAGCGGGTCCGCTGAACCGATAGATCTGACTATTAACCATCTGGCAGGAAAAACAGCAAAAACAAACGTCAAAAACATGGCACCTTTATTGTCAACGAATCGTGAAGCAAGTTTATTGAAGAAAAATATTGCCAAAGCCGAAGATGCAACGGTGACAATAAGCATTGCATAAGGGAAATTCATAACAAACCCGAGCATCTTTATTAAAAGCGGAAACAGAGGAAAGTGCGCCGCGTAGTATTCCGTTGGAAGTGGGAATTGATAATTTGAAGCAATTGCCGACGGATCGTAAAGAGTTTTGGCGACTACGATATAAAGCGGTCCGTCGTAGTTGGCGATAATTGTTTCCATGCCGTTTTTGGGTAGCGGGATTCCAAAAACAGTATCTAATCTTAAGAAAAACGGCATCCAAATTAGAAGGATGGGTATTAGGGCAAATGCCAGGATCAACAATAATTTTCCGATCTTTTTTCCCATCAATACGATATTAGCATGAGGTAAGCCTAATATGCTAGAAACTTTTTCAAACTCGTGTTTAAAACACTAATTGTCGCTTCGCGATAGTTTATATAACAGATATTTTTTGTAGAATTTAAATGAAATCTGTTATAGACTTCGTATGTGGACACCAAAATCGAAGAACTCTCAATATTTCTCCCTACTTACAACGAAGAGGGAAATATTGGAACGGTTATTAAAAGGACGATTGAGGCGGCAAATTTATATGCAAACAAATGGGAATTAATAATTGTCGATGACGGATCAACGGATTCTACTAACAAAATTGCTTCTCAGATTGCCGATTCAGACCCAAATATACGCGTAATCAGGCATGAAAAAAATTCAGGTTACGGCGCTTCATTGAAAACCGGTTTTTATAATTCAAAGTATTCATGGATCGCATTTACAGATTCCGACGGACAATTCGATTTTGCCGAAATAAAAAAATTTATTGAAAAGCAAAAAGAAACGGGTTCGGATTTGGTAATAGGTTATTACAATAAAAGGAGAGTCTCCCTGACGAAAAAGATCACCAGCAAAATTTGGGAGGCACTGGTATTAGTATTATTTGGTCTGAATGTTCGTGATATCGATTGCGGTTTCAAGCTGATATCTAAAAAAGTTTTTAATGAAATCCCTAAACTGGAAAGTGAAAGGGGTGCATTTATAAGTAGTGAACTTTTGATTAAAGCCAAAAAACAAGGTTTTAAAATCTCCGAGATTCCGGTTACACATTACCCCAGGCTTAAGGGAGCGGGAACGGGAAGAAAATTGGACGTAATTGTCCAAAGTTTCATTGATCTTCTTAGGCTTTGGAAAAAGTTGAAATGAAGAAAAAAATTAAAGATTTCCGATTAACAATTTCCCATTTTTTTAAAAATAACAAAACGGAATTTTGGGTTCTGATCACAATTTTGATAGTAGGAGCCTTTTTCCGTCTTTACAGAATCGGCGACTATATGACCTTCTTGGGTGACGAAGGCAGGGATGTAATAATTGTCCGAAGAATTTTTACTGAACTGCATCCTCCGTTGATTGGGCCGGGAACATCGGTCGGCGGCATATATCTGGGGCCGCTTTATTACTATTTGATGGCAATTCCGCTTCTCATCGCCGGTTTTTCTCCGATTGGGCCGGCGGTCATGGTTGCACTGTTAAGTGTTGCCACAATAGCTTTTATTTGGTGGGTTGGCCGAAGCTGGTTTGATAAAAAAGCGGGAATGATTGCGGCAGCTTTCTATGCAATTTCCCCGACAGTAATAATTTTCTCTCATTCGTCCTGGAACCCAAATATCATGCCTTTTTTTGCGTTGCTTTCGATTTATTCAATCCGGAAAATTTGGGCTGAAAAGAAATATAATTGGCTTATTGTTTTGGGAATTTCCTATGCGTTTGTTCTCCAATCTCATTACCTCGGACTTTTGCTTTTCCCGACACTATTTTTATTTTGGGTTTTGTCACTAAGAAATTCAAAATCTGAAATTTCAAATTTTATAAAAAAATCTCTTTTAGGTTTAGGATTTTTTTTGATCCTTATGAGCCCGCTTTTTATTTTTGATTTAAGACATGATTTTATGAATACGAAATTGATTTATAAATTTCTGGTCGAAAGAGAAAATGTAATTGCCTTTGACCCGGTTCAGACACTCTCCGGACTGCCAAGGATATTTAATTTGGTTAATGGCAGTTTACTTGCCGGCAAGCAAAGTTTAGTCGGAGTCTTAACCTCTTGGCTGATTTTGGTAGGAACATTGACAATGATTGTCAAAAATAAGTTTAAGTTAAAAAAGGAGTATTGGATTATTATTGTCTGGTTCGGATTTGGTTTGCTTGGTTTATCTTTTTACAAACAAAGTATTTATGACCATTATTTTGGATTTCTTTACCCGGTACCGTTTCTCTTCATGGGAATTATTATCTCAGGATTTTTGAAGGGTAAAATAATATTTAAATTAATAGGAGTTCTTTTACTGGCTTGCTTGGTATTTTTTAATTTAAAAGCAAATCCTTTGAGAAGCGAACCCAACAAACTTCTTGCCCGCAGTATAAATGTTTCAAAAGTGATTGAAGAAAATTCGTCAAACCAGCCTTTTAATTTGGCAGTTATTGCCGATACAAACTATGAAGACGGTTATAAATATTTTCTTCTGAAAGACAACTATCCGGTTGTTGATATAGATTCACAAAATCCGGAAACAATTACGGACCAATTATTTGTAGTATGCGAGCTCTACCCAAACAGTAAATGTGACCCGACACATTCGGCAAAAGCCCAAGTTGCAAATTTTGGTTGGAGCAAAATTGAAAATGTGTGGGAAGTAAACGGGGCAACTGTCTACAAACTGGTACACGTGGTAAACTAATCCTCAATGAACTATAAACAATCAACAAATATACTCTCAGAAATTAAAAAGGCCAAGAAAATTTTGCTCAATTGCCACAGGGGACCGGATTCGGACTCGGTCGGTTCGGCCCTTAGTCTGTATCAAATTCTTAAAAAAATGGGGAAGGAGGCAACGGTAATTTGTCCAAGTGACATTCCTTCCGATCTTGCTTTTTTGCCGGGTGCGAATGAAATAGTGCGGGTTAATTTTACTTCGTTTGATTTTTCCGATTATGACCTGTTTTTCGTCCTTGATTCTTCGACTTACTCAATGGTTACGGGTTTAAAAGACTCTGAAAAACCGTCAATCCGCACTATTGTTATAGACCATCATTTTTCAAATGAAAAATTTGGCGACATTAATTTAGTCGATGCGGAAGTAACCTCAACCGGAGAATTACTTTTCCTATTATTTAAAGATTGGGATGTACCCATTACCAAAGAAGTCGCCGATTGTCTTTTGACTGGGATTATCGGAGATACCGGAACTTTTCAGTATCAAAATGTGGGACAAAAAACGCTAAAGATTGCCGCCGAATTGATGGAGAAAGGTGCCAATAAAGACGAAATTATTTTTAACTTGTACAGAAATATTGAATTTAGGGAAGTAAAGATGTGGGGTAAATTTATTGAAAAAATGATGATAGAGGACGGTTTTGTATGGTCAGCCATTCCGCACTCGGTTTATGAGGATTTGGGTGAGTACGTTTATGCCAAAGAAGACGTCGCTAATTTGTTTGCCCCAATAGTTAGGGGGACTGAGTTTGGAATAATTATGGTGGAAGTGTCGGAAAATGTTCTTTCGGTAAGCTTTAGGTCCAGAACCGGTTTTGATGTTTCGAAGGTTGCCAAGGAGGTCGGGGGCGGAGGACACAAGGCCGCTTCCGGCGCCCGCATAGAAGGACTGCCTTTCCAGGAGGCGGTTAATAAAGTACTCAAGGCCGCCAGACAATATGTTCAAAAAGATTGATAAACCCGCGTTTTACAAAATTCTGCTGGCAATAATTTTTGGGATTGCCGCGTTTTTGAGGTTTTTTAGACTAGCTGACTTATTAGGTTTCTGGTACGACCAAGGTCGTGACGCGTTGGTTATTTGGGACTTTATATACAAGGGAAAACTTTTTTTGATTGGACCAACAACCGGTATTGAGGGAATCTTTCGGGGCCCTTGGTACTACTGGTTGATAACACCAGCATATTATTTGGGAAACGGAAATCCTGTCTGGCCGGCGGCTTTCCTGGTAATAATATCAATATTCTCCGTTTACATGGTTGCTAAGGTTGGTCGTGAAATGGGTGGAATGAAAATGTCTCTTCTTGCCACTTTTATTGCTGCCACATCTTTATACATAGTAAGCTCCTCCCGCTGGCTTTCGAATCCAACCCCAATGTTTCTAATCGGAATTTCTTTAATTTGGGCAGTTTTTAGGTTTTTAGATAAAAAAAGGTGGGCATTTCCCTTAATGGCTTTTTTGGTCGGAATGGCCCTAAATTTTGGGTCGGCCATGGAGGTTTTCTACATACCGGCATTAATTATACTTTTTATATGGAAAAGAAAATTACTTCCCGATATTAAGACGATTCTCGTATCCTTATTCATATTTTTGTTGTCATTTGCTCCACAAATAATTTTTGAAATGAGACACCCCGGAGTATTGAGCGGGGCTTTTACCCAATTTCTTTTTCAAGAGAAAAGTTTTAGTTTGTCGTTTTGGGAAATGATTAGCTCACGACTGCCGTTTTACTATTCTGTTTTTTCGTCAAAGTTTTGGATAAACGGTGGTAATATCTTTGCTCCATTTTTGATATTAGCGGTGCTCTATCTTCTTGCTAAGAAAAAAGAGATTTTTAAAAATGAGAAATTCATTGTCGTATCCGCTTTTACGGCGACCCCGTTTTTGGGTGGTTTATTTTTTAGCGGAAATAACGGCAATTTATACGACTACTATTTTACCGGGTATTATTTTGTATTTATTCTACTTTTCTCATACTTGTTAACGAAAATTTCCCAAGGGAAAATAGGGAAAATTATTGTGATTCTATTTTTAGGAATATTTATTTTCAAAAATGCCACCGAGTATAAAAAGGCTTATTTATTAAACATAGATGACTATAAAACAATCGTCTTAAATAGACAGATGGCAGCTATTGATTGGATTTATAAAAATGCAGACGGGCGCGAATTTAATGTTGACGAATATGTACCGCCGGTTATTCCGTACGCATATCAGTATTTGTTCCAATGGTTGGGGACAGTAAAATACAACACCCAACCTCTTACCAAAAATGTTGACTTACTTTATACTTTATATGAAGTGGATACGAACCATCCTGAAAGATTGCAAGCGTGGCTGGATAGGCAAAAGGGCATAGGTGTAGTTTTGAAGGAAGAAAGTTTCGGAGGAATAACGGTTCAGGAAAGACAAAGGATAAATAAATGAGACCATACTTAAGCGTATTAATACCCGCATACAACGAAGAAATAAATATTAAAAGAGGAGTTCTGGATAGTGTTTATGAATATCTTCGGAATAAAAATTTTTCTTGGGAAGTAATTGTTCTGGATGATGGTAGTTCCGACAGAACATCTGCATTGGTAGAAAAATTTGCCAAAAATCACAAAAACTTCTATTTAAGACGCGAACATCATCGGGGAAAAGGCGGAACCATTATTGCAGGGGCAGATGTTGCCCGCGGAGAATATATTCTTTTTACGGACATGGATCAGTCAACCCCCATGGACCAATTTGACAAGATGTTGCCCAAACTCGAAAAAGGATATGATGTGGCCATTGGAAGCCGCTCTGGCCGTCCCGGTCAGCCACTGATCAGAAAAATAATGGCTTATGGATTCGTAATATTAAGAACAATAATTTTAAGATTACCCTATAAAGACACACAGTGTGGTTTCAAGGTTTTCAAAAGAGATGCCGCACAGGAAATATTTAAACGTATCGAAATATACCGCAAAGGCTCCACGTCAAAAGCGGGTTCGGTGACAGCCGGTTTTGATTTGGAGGTGCTTTATATTGCCAGGAAGCTGGGCTTGAAAGTTGCTGAAGTTCCGGTTGAGTGGTATGAATACGGTCAAAGAAAAGAAGTTAATCCAATTACCGACTCAATTGAGGGTTTCAGGGGAATGATGATGGTTAGGATCAACTCTCTGAAGGGGAAGTATAGGAATTAGTTATTCTGGCACCGGCGCCTTCATAGGTGATACAATTAGGCATGTCTCCGACAATCTCTGTAGTTATAAACACCCTAAACGAGGAAGCAAACATCAAAAGAGCTATTCAGTCAGTTAAGGATTTTGCGGATGAGATCGTGGTGGTTGATATGGAATCGGATGATAAAACACGAGAAATAACTAAAAAGCTGGGAGCAAAAATTTTCAGTCACAAAAAAACCGGTTATGTTGAACCGGCCAGAAATTTTGCAATTTCCAAAGCAGGTAGTGATTGGGTGTTTATATTGGACGCCGACGAAGAAGTTCCCCCAACCCTTGCTACCGAAATAAAGCAAAGAATCAAATCTTCAAAAGCTGACTATTACAGAATTCCCAGGAAAAATATTATTTTTGGGCGTTTTATCAAACATTCGCGTTGGTGGCCTGATATGAATATTAGGCTTTTTAGAAAAGGTTTTGTTTCTTGGAATGAAATAATTCATGCGGTTCCTCTGACGCAAGGGGTAGGAGGAGATTTTCCCGAAAAAGGAGAGCTGGCAATAATTCATTACAATTACAACTCTGTTGAGGATTATTTGATGAGGATGAACCGCTATACAACTCACCACGCAAAAATAAAAGTTGACGAGGGATATAAATTTTCCTGGAAGGATATTGTTATCAAGCCCATGGGAGAGTTTTTAAGCAGATATTTTTACGGCCAGGGATATAAAGACGGTATTCACGGACTTGCGCTTTCCTTGCTTCAGGCTTTCTCCGAACTTTCGGTTTACTTAAAAGTTTGGCAACTTGAGAAGTTTAAAGAAGAGGATCTGAAACTAAATGAAGTAATTTCTCTTTTAAATGATCAGGAGAAAGATTTACATTATTGGGAATCAAATGTCACCGCGCCTGAAGGCGGAAATTTATTTAAAAAAATACGCGGGAAACTAAAGATCTAAAATGTCCAAACCCCCAAAAGTATCACTTATTATTTTGACAACCAATGCTCTTGAAATGACCAAGACGCAGCTTATCGATATTGCCGAACTTAAAACCGGTGGGGTAAATGCTGAATGTTTGGTTGTCGATAACGGAAGCCACGATGGAACGGAAGAAAATCTCAAAAACTACAAGCTTCCGAATATGGATTATAAATTTATTGAAACCGGAGCGAATTTAGGTTTTGCCGGCGGGAATAATGTCGGGATAAAAGATGCCCTAATGCGGGGCTTTGACTACATAATTTTACTTAATAACGACCTGATTCTTCCGAAAGATTTTATGGAGAAAATGGTAAATTTCATGGAAGAAAACAGGGATGTGGGAATTGCTTCTCCGAAAATGTATTTTGCCAAAGGGTATGAATTCCACAAAGACAGGTATCAGAAAAAAGATTTAGGGCGTGTTATCTGGTACGCGGGGGGCATTATTGATAAGAAAAATGCCTACTCTTCCCATTTGGGAGTTGATGAGGTAGATAAGGGGCAGTATGAAGAAGTGCAGGATACTGATTTTGCAAACGGGGCAGCCTTAATTATAAGGCGTGCGGTTTTTGAAAAAGTGGGGCTTATGAACTCCCCATACTTTCTTTATTGGGAAGATGCAGATTTTTGCCAAACGGCAAATAAAGCGGGGTTCAGGGTGGTGTACTTTCCGGGAACACATCTTTGGCACAAAGTCTCCTCTTCAACGGGAGGATCGGGGAGTCCGACCAATGACTATTTTTTGACAAGAAACAGACTCTATTTTGCAAAGCGCCACCTTCCTTTGCGGACAAAATTTGCAGTCTTTAGGGACACTGTCAGACTTGCTTTTACCGGACGTTCATGGCAGAAAAAAGGAGCAATCGATGCTCTTTTGGGAATAAAAGGAATGGGAGCTTGGGCGCATCGAAATGATGAATTATGAATAAAGAACTAAAAAGAAACACCATTTCCGCAATAGTTTTGGTAGGCGGGAGTTACGATAAAGATTTACTTAAAAAATGTTTGGACTCGGTTACGTGGTGCGACGAGGTGGTAAAAGTGGAGACGGAGGGTGTCAAAGGCAGTTTTTCCGAGTGGAGAAACGAGGGCGCTAAAATGGCCAAAAGCGATTGGATCCTTTATGTGGATAGCGATGAGGCAGTTACAATAGAGCTGAGACGCGAAATAGAGAAAGAGGTGGATAGTAAAAATTTTGCGGCCTATGCAATCCCCCGTAGGAATAAACTTTTAGGTCATGTGATGAATTGGGGAGGATGGTATCCGGATTATGTTTTAAGACTTATTAAAAAAGATAAATTAAAAGGCTGGTTCGGAGAATTGCACGAACAGCCTCTGATAGACGGGGATGTCGGAGAACTTACCAATCCGCTAATTCACGACAGCCACAGGAATATTCATGACATGGTTGAAAAAACGAACACATGGTCCGAGATCGAAGCAAAACTTTTATACGAATCAGGACATCCTAAAATGAATTTTTTAAGATTTTGTTCCGCAGCCCTCCGGGAATTTTGGAAAAGAGGAATATTGAAATTGGGATTTTTGGATGGAATGGTCGGAATAGTTGAAATAATTTACCAGATGTATAGCAGGTTAATAACTTATTCAAAACTTTGGGAAATGCAACTGCGAAATTCCAAATCACAAGAACCAAATTACAAACAATGAGAAAAAAAACTCAAGCACTAATTTCAAAACTGCAACTTACATATTGTAATTTGTGTATTGTTTGGAAATTGTGATTTGTAATTTATCTATGAAAGCAGCAATTTATAATCCCTATCTTGATACATTAGGCGGAGGTGAACGTTATTCGTTAGCCTTTGCTAAAGTGCTTGCAGATTCAGGCTATCTGGTAGATCTTGAGTGGAGCGACGAATCTATAAAATTAAGTCTGGAAAAGAGATTCGGGATTGATTTAAAAAATATTAATGTCACACCGGATATCAAAAAGGGAGAGGGTTATGATGTTTGCTTTTGGGTTTCCGATGGAAGCATTCCTCTGATGCATGCGAGAAACAACATTCTTCATTTCCAGGTTCCCTTTCATAAAGTAAACGGAAAAAGCTTGTTTAATAAAATGAAATTTTTCAGGATTAATAAAGTCGTCTGCAATTCCCAATTTACCAAGTCGGTTATCGACAAAGAATTCGGAATTGAAAGCATTGTTTTATATCCGCCGGTTGATACAAAAAACATTAAACCCAAAAGAAAAGAAAATATCATTCTTTATGTCGGACGCTTCTCCAAAATTCTCCAGGGAAAGGGTCAGGAATTTTTATTAACCGCTTTTAAAAAAATGTATGACAATGGTCTGAAAGATTGGAAATTGGTTTTGGCCGGCGGGACGGAAATCGGCGCTGATATATTTTTGCAAGAACTTGAAGAAAATTCTAAAAACTATCCCGTTGAAATTATTAAAAGCCCCGATTTTAAGATGCTCAAAGATTTATACGGAAAATCAAAGATATTTTGGAGTGCATCGGGATTCGGACACAATGAGAATGAAAATCCTGAAAAAATGGAACATTTTGGAATTACCGTTGTTGAGGCGATGTCAGCGGGTGCTGTCCCGATAGTTTTTAATGGCGGCGGCCATAAAGAAATTATAGACGACTGTGTAAATGGGTATTTGTGGAATAATCCGGAAGATTTAATAGAGAAAACCTTGCAGCTTATAGCGAATAATAAAACCTACCGATTGCTGGAGTCGGAAGCCAAGAAAAAAGCGGACACATATTCAATACTCCGCTTTGAAAAAGAATTGCTTTCGACTATACTTCAAAAATAAGGCATGATAAAAAACGCGGTTTCTGTAGTGATACCCAATTTCAACGGAGAGGAAATTTTGGAGAAAAATTTACCCTTACTTATTCAAGCAAGAGAAAACCCCGCAAACAACATTGTTGAAATAATAGTTGTCGATGACGGGTCGAAAGACGGCAGCGTCAAATTTTTAAATAAGAATTTTCCTGAGATAAAAGTTATCAAACACAAGATAAACAGAGGATTTTCGGCGGCGGTAAATACCGGGGTCAGAATGTCCAAAGGAAACTTGGTGGTTTTGATGAATACGGACGTGATACCATCCGCCGATTTTTTGAAACCGGTGTTCAAGCATTTCGAAAATCAAAAAGTTTTTGCAGTTTCATTGCATGAGGAAGGATTCGGCTGGGCTAACGCAAAATTCTCCGGAGGTTTTATCGAACTTGGAATGGGAGCTGAATCGAAAGAGTCTCATATAAGTTTTTATGTCAGCGGCGGCAGCGGAGTATTCAGAAGAGACTACTTTATGAAACTTAATGGAATGGATGAGAAACTGTTCTCTCCGTTTTATTGGGAAGATATAGACTTGTGTTACAGGGCAGAAAAACGGGGCTTTGTAAATATCTGGGAACCGGAAGGAAAAGTAGTACACAAACACGAGTCTACAATCAGCAAGTTTCCTAAATCGTATGTTGGCAGGATAAGGGAAAGAAATCAGCTTCTTTTAATTTGGAAAAATATTCACAGCCCGAAGCTTATTAGAAATCACATATCGGGAGTATTCCGTAGACTATTAAAACATCCGGGTTATGTCCGGGTAATCCTTATGGCTCTATCAAGATTGGGAACAGTGTTAAAAGAACGCAAAAAAGAGATAAGATTGAGTAAGGTATCAGATGAAGCTGTATTCATGAATTTCAGATGACAAACAAGCTTGAGCTCTCAATTGTGGTCGTTAATTTAAATAATAAAGTTCTAACCCTTGATTGCCTCAGATCTATAGAAAAAGAAGCTAAGGATATCTCTTTTGAGGTTTTGGTGGTTGATAACGGAAGTAACGACGGTTCGGTGGAATTATTGAACAGTGTTCGGCAGGAAAAATATTGGAAAAACAGGCTTAGGCTTATCTTGAATGACAATAATACGGGTTATGCCAGAGCCAATAATCAAGGAATCAAAAAGTCGGTCGGGGAGTATTTACTTCTTTTAAATAATGACACCCTGGTTCATAAAGATACATTGCAAAACCTGCTTGAATTTGCAAAAAATACCCCGGATGCGGGGGTGGTGGGGGCGAGGCTTTTAAATATTGACGGGTCGCTGCAAAAATCCTGCTACCATTTTCCGACAATCAAAAATGCGATTAAAGAATATTGGTTCGGACACAAAGGGTTATTTGAAAAATTTGCACCTATCGGTAATGAACCTGCCGCTGTCGATTCTGTAGTCGGGGCTGCGTTTTTAATCACTCCGGAGGCCAGAAAAAAAGTTGGGGTGCTTGACGAGCGCTATTTTGCTTATTTTGAGGATATCGATTATTGCCGTCAAACCTGGAGACGAGGTCTTAAGGTTTATTATTTGCCGGATGCCATAATTACACATTATCACGGCGCCACTTTCAAGAAATTGGCAAATGAAGGCGATCAGTGGAAAAAGTTAATTCCCGGAAGCATTATTTACCACGGGGTAATTAAACATTATATACTTAGTTTGATCCTTTGGACGGGACAGAAATTTCAGAAAAAGTGAAAAAATTTCTTAAAAATAATTGGTTATATTTGATAGCTGCATTTTTTATTTTACTTTTATTCTCAATAAGATTTATAAATGTAAACCTACTTCCGGTTTTTGCAGACGAGGCAATATACGTTCGCTGGTCGCAGGTGATGAGAGCTGAAGAGACCTTAAGATTTTTGCCGTTATCCGATGGTAAACAGCCACTCTTTATGTGGATAACCATTCTCTTTTTCAAACTTTTTGAAGATCCGCTGTTAGCAGGCAGATTTGTCTCTATATTCGCCGGCTTGGGAACACTTTTGGGAGTAGCGACCGCTTCCTATATTTTATTTAAAAACAAAATTGTAACTTTGGTAGCATCTTTGTTTTATGCTCTTTCACCATTTACTTTTTTCTTCGACAGAATGGCACTGGCAGACTCTCTTCTTTCCATGTTTGGTATTTGGACATTTATTTTCGGGTACCTCTCCATAAAAAAGTCCCGTCTTGATTTGGCAATGATTGCTGGGTTCACTCTTGGAGGAGCGTGGCTTACCAAATCTCCAGCACTTTTCTTTGCATTAATGCTTCCGTTTTTCTGGCTTTTTGCGCCCTGGAAAAAAGGTTTAAAGAAAAATCTGCGGGTTTTTCTTAAGTCTTTGTCGCTGTCTTTGATCTCAATCGCAATCGGCTTCGGTTTTTACAACATCCTGAGACTCGGACCCAATTTCCATATGATTGCCATAAGAAACATGGATTACGTTTATCCTCTCGGCCATCTTTTTGAAAGACCTTTTGATCCTCTGAAAGTGTTTATGGTCGCCAGTTTCAAATGGATTTGGGTGATGGGGCCGCTTTCACTTTTAGTTCTTTCCCTGATTTCCTATTTTGCCAATATTAAAAATTACGGGAAACAAATATTGGTGTTAACTATTTGGTTTTTAGGCCCGATTATCGTGCAGTCCGAGTTCGCAAAGACACTAACCGCCAGATACTTTCTTTTTACAATTCCTTATTTGATATTATTAGCGGCTTCGGTTTTTACAACCAAAAATAAATTGGTTCGAAACATTTCAACCGCGTTTGTGGCACTTTTTATAATCCAGTCATCTATTTTCAATTACCATCTTATTTCCAATCCTGAAAAAGCCCCACTTCCCAGAGTTGAAAGATCGGGCTACCTTGAAGAGTGGACGGCAGGACACGGAATAAAAGAAACTGCAGATTATTTGATTCGTGAACAAGAAGCAAATCCGCAGGAAAAAATTGTGATTGGGACTGAAGGCTACTTCGGAACACTTCCTGACGGTTTACAAATGTATCTAAATGATTACCCCCAAATTACGGCAATCGGTGTCGGCCTGACTTTTGACGAACTTCCCACACCTCTTTATGAATCTAAAAAGTTCGGTAACAAAACATACCTTTTGGTTAATGATTCCAGATACTATTACGATCCTGAAAAGAAAGGCCTGAAACTTGTCAAAGAATTTCCGAAAGCTGAAAAGCCGACCGGAGTTCGTGACTCACTTCTTTTGCTTGAAGTAACTGATGAAGCAGTTTTTCAAAAAGACATTTCCGGCAAAAATTAAAAGGGAACCATCGGCTGGGGTTTGCCTTTCGGTATTTTTGGGAGTTTCGTTTATTATCGGCGTATATTCACCATTATTGCTCCGCCCGGACATCTAAATAGACAATTAGTAGCCTTAAGTTGGCGGAACTGGTAGAATTTAATCTGTGAAGGAAGAAGACCTTGGTTTACACACTGATCCCACGGCCGAAATCAATTTAGATACCGTTAAAAGAAGATCGGTAAAGGGCGTAGTTGTCTTAACCGGGCGGTATTTTTTTCTTTATGCCATTACACTCGTTGCCCAAGGACTTCTGGGTGCATTTTTAACAACCTCTCAATTTGGAATTTTTGGAGTAGTATCTGCAGTTATTAATTTTTTAGTTTACTTTTCAGATGTCGGACTTGCGGCAGCCTTGATTCAAAAGAAAGAAAAAGTGGACGAGGACGATCTGAAAACAACATTTACCGTCCAGCAAATTTTGGTTATAACGCTTCTGACACTAGTCTTTGTTTTCTCCTCGGAAATAAAAAGTTTTTACGGACTTGACCAGTCAGCTATATACTTACTTTACGCATTAGGAATTTCTTTCTTAATGTCGTCGCTAAAAACAATTCCATCCGTTCTTTTAGAAAGAGGTCTTCGTTTTGAAAAAATCGCCGTTTCAAATGTTCTTGAAAACCTGGCCTACAATCTTACTTTGGTTATCCTGGCATGGAAAGGTTTTGGAATCACAAGCTTTACAATCGCTGTCTTGGTGCGCGGGGTGGTTGGACTTACCTCCCTTTATATTTTCCAACCGTGGATTCCGTCTTTTGCAATTTCACGCAAATCCCTTTCCAAACTTTTAAAATTCGGTATTCCCTATCAGATAAATACTTTCATAGCTGTCTTGAAAGATGATGGGTTAACTCTGGTTTTGGGTAAGATAATGGGAGTCTCTTCGTTGGGGATTTTGGTATGGGCGCAAAAATGGATTCAAGTTCCTTTAAGAGTGGTTTTGGACAACGTCACAAAGGTGACATTTCCTGCCTTTTCAAGAATGCAGGACGACAAGGCGAATTTAGAAAAAAGCGTCACCAAATCAATTTTCTTTACAACGTTTTTAGTTTTCCCTGCAACAATCGCCATTGTGATTATGTTTCCTATGATCACAAATATAATTCCCAAATATAATCAGTGGCTTCCTGCAATACTACCTATGACGCTTTTGGCAATCAATGTATTGTTTGCATCTGTAACAACACAATTAACAAATGTTCTAAATGCGATCGGTAAAATCAAAATTACATCAATACTTATGGTTATGTGGACAATTCTGACTTGGGTGTTTGTTCCGTATTTGGCTAAAAGATTTGGTGTAAACGGGGCTGCTGCCGGTTATGCCTTGGTCGGTACCTCTTCTATCATAGCAATATTTGTTACCAAGAAATATGTTAACTTTTCCTTGACGGAGGCGGCTTTAAAACCATTTCTCGCATCTGCCGTAATGGGCGCGACCTTATTAGTGATGAGATC
>AMFJ01033662.1_pt1 | contig 27077 bp, 23 predicted proteins | sample 427208 | NCBI WGS metagenome assembly AMFJ01 (sample SAMN02954298, study PRJNA114691) | groundwater metagenome | biome: aquatic; feature: subsurface aquifer; material: sediment; isolation source: subsurface aquifer sediment | place: USA: Rifle, CO | collected 2008-08 | reverse complement strand
ACAATTCGTGACTGTATGAGGGGCAGGATAAATATTGAGGGGAACAATGTAGTTCTCTCCGGCGTTTTGGATAATATTGAGAAATTCAAAGATGCCCGAAGAATAATTATTGTTGCCTGCGGAACTTCATGGCACGCGGCGCTAATTGGAGAACACCTCATTGAAAGCCTCTGCCGGATTCCGGTTGAAGTTGAATATGCATCGGAGTTCAGATACCGCAATCCTGTTGTATATGAAAACGATATTGTAATCGCTATTTCCCAGTCCGGAGAAACTGCCGACACTCTTGCGGCAGTTGAGCTTTCGAGGTCAAAAGGGGCCTTCATTTACGGGATTTGCAATGCAGTTGGCTCCTCAATTCCAAGAAACACCCATTCCGGATCGTATATCCATGTCGGTCCCGAGATAGGGGTTGCCTCAACCAAGGCATTTACCGGCCAGGTTACTGTTCTTGTAATGCTGGCGTTAACTATTGCGAAGGTAAAAGGAACTATTTCCCAGGAGGAACTTGAAGGTTTTGTGGCAGAACTGTCGCAAATTCCGGATAAAATCGAGAAGATACTTGAGAAGAGCGAAAAGATTAAGAAGTTTTCGAGAATTTTCACTTATGCCAAAAATTTCATTTATCTGGGCAGAGGATTCAGTTATCCGGCCGCACTCGAAGGGGCTCTTAAGCTCAAAGAGATTTCATATATACATGCCGAAGGTTATCCCGCAGCAGAAATGAAACATGGTCCCATTGCCCTGATTGACTCCGAGATGCCTGTTGTTGTGATTGCCACGAAGAATAACCTTTACGAAAAGGTAGTGAGTAACATTCAGGAAATCAAGGCAAGAAACGGAAGAGTTATTGCGATTGTTACCGAAGGAGATACTCAGGTTTGCAAGATGGCCGATTTTTGTATTGAGATACCGGACACGCATGAATATCTGGATCCTTTGCTATCCGTTGTTCCGCTTCAGTTGCTGGCCTATCATATAGCCGTAACAAAAGGACGCGATGTTGACCAGCCGCGCAACCTGGCGAAATCGGTAACTGTAGAGTAATACTTGAATTAAGATCTTTTTCTTCTGGAAGAGTTTGCTCTGCCTTCCCTATCTCCCTGTCTGTTTGTTCGTTTTGGTCTTTCAATATTTTCCTGTACAATACCGCTTTCCTCCCAGATAAGTGAGTAGTCAAGTTGTTTTTGTTCCAGGTTTGCCCTTTCAACTTTAACCCTAACGGCATCTCCAAGTATAAACCTTTTTCCGCTCCTTTTGGCATAAAGAGACATGGTCTCTTCGTTAAACTGAAGATAATCCTCTTTAATATCTCTGAGGGCAACAAGACCTTCGACTTTTGTTTCGGCAAGTTCGACAAACATTCCCCATTCTGTTATGCCGGAAACATTTCCGTCGAATACCATTCCAACCTTATCCTGCATAAATTCAACCATTTTGTATTTAATGCTGGCTCTTTCGGCTTCAGTTGCAAGTTGCTCCCTTTCGCTCGAGTATTTGCAGCGATCTTCGTAATAGCCCTTGTCCTGTGACTTTGCATTGTCCAGATAAAGTGCAAGAAGGCGGTGGACCATCATGTCCGGATACCTTCGGATTGGCGATGTAAAATGGGTATAATAGTCAAAAGCGAGACCATAGTGACCGGCGTTGTCTGTTGAATATCTTGCTCTTGCCATAGACCGGAGAGCCATAATTTCAATTGCGCTCTCTTCCGGCCGTCCTTTTACGGTGGAGAGCAACTTGTTAATTTCACCGGAAAGTTCCCTTGCATTTTTGGTGGGACTCATATCGTACCCGAAGTGTTTGACAAATGTCCGGAGAATTGTAACCTTATCCATGTTTGGCTCTTCGTGGATACGGTAGACAAAGGTTTTTGAATCTCTTCCTTTTCCGCCTACAAAAAATGCCACCTCTTTGTTTGCAAGAAGCATAAATTCTTCAATTAGCCAGTTTGAGTCTTTGCTCTCTTTCTGATAAACTCGTATTGGTTTGCCGGCCTCGTCGACTTCAACTTTCATTTCGGGTCTTTCAAAGCTTATTGCTCCTTTTGAGAATCTTTCATTCCTAAGAGACGAAGCAAGCTGGTGCAGTTTGAGAATCTCATTTTTGAGCGGACCCTCTTTTGTCTCAATAGTATTTTGTGCTTCTTCGTAATCGAACCGGTAATCGGACTCAATAATTGTCCTGCCAAACCATCTTGTAATTATTTTGGCCTTTTCATTTAGCTCGAATACAGCAGAGAAACACAATTTCTCTTCGTTTGGACGGAGTGAACAGAGTTTGTTGGAGAGCTTTTCCGGAAGCATTGGAACAGTTCTGTCTACAAGATATACAGAAGTAGCGCGTTCAAGCGCCTCCTGTTCAACGAGCGTTCCGGGGCGTACATAGTGAGTTACGTCGGCAATGTGGACTCCAACCTCCCAGTTCCCGTTGTCAAGTTTTTTAAGTGAAAGAGCATCGTCAAAATCTTTTGCATCGGTAGGGTCAATGGTGAATGTTGTCACCCCCCTGAAATCGCGGCGTCTTTTTATCTCTTCGGGATCAATTTTTTCAGAAATCTTCTCGGCCTCTTTTTCGACCTTAGGATCAAAACGAAATGGAAGACCGAATTCTGTGAGAATGGCATGCATTTCGGTGTTGTTCTCACCAGGTTTTCCCAATACCTCAATTATGTGTCCGATAGGTTCTTCTGCACTTCTTGGCCACTCATCCACAATTGCGGCAACCTTAAATCCGTTGTAAATATCTTCAACTCCTTCAATAGGAATTTTAATGTCATGAGGCATGTTCTTGTTTTCACATATGACCCAGGCCTGATTTCCTGTAATCTGGAGAATTCCAATAAATGGTCTTTTTGTTCTTTCTACAATCTCAATAACCTCGCCTTCATATCTTTTTGTAAGACTCTTTTTTGCCACGATTGATACTCTTACAATATCTCCGTGGAGTGCACCACGCAGTTTTTGTGCCGGAACAAAAACATCGTCTTCAATGCCTTCGCGTATAATAAAGGCATAGCCCTCTCTTGTCATACTAACCTTGCCGGTTGACTCTTCTCTTGATGACGGTCCTTTTCTGTGGCCCGAACCTCCATTTGCAGGACCCTTTCTATGACCATCTTTTCCCCTTCCGCTGAACTTAGCGTCTCTGGAAGTGTTTCTCTTATTATACATATTTTGTAATTTTGCTCGATTTTTGCAGTATAAACTGCTCGACTTATTTTGAAATACAAATTTAACTAAATAATATGGATAAAAAGGTACTTTTAATGATTCTCGACGGCTGGGGAGTGGGAAAGAGAGACGCGTCAAATGTCATATACACACAGGGTGAGCCTCACATAGATGCACTCGTGGCTAAGTATCCGAATTCAACATTGAGTGCATGCGGCGAAGATGTAGGACTTCCCGATGGACAGATGGGAAACTCCGAGGTAGGTCACCTTAACATTGGAGCCGGAAGGGTTGTTTATCAGGATCTCGTTAAGATAAACAAGGCGTGCAGGGAGAAACGGCTTCTGGAAAACCGTGAGATAAAAAATGTTTATGACTATGCAAAAGAGTCGGGAAAAGCTCTTCACTTTATGGGATTGATGAGCGACGGCGGCGTTCATAGTGCTATGGAACATTTGTTTTCCTTTCTGGACCTTGCAAAAAAATACGACCTCCAAAAGGTTTATGTTCATGCATTTATGGACGGCAGAGATACCGATCCCCGCAGCGGCAAAGGTTATATTGAGCAACTTGAAAAGCATCTTGCCAAATCGACGGGACATCTTGCATCAATCATAGGCCGCTACTATGCAATGGACAGAGACAAAAGATGGGAGAGGATCAAGCTCGCCTATGAACTTCTGGTTAACGGAAAGGGAGAGGCTTTTGCAATCGGATCAGATGCTATGCAAAAAAGCTACGACAACAATATCACCGACGAATTTATAAATCCGCTTATTGCTGTTGGCAAAGATGGAAAACCTGTTGCAACTCTTTCGGAGGGAGATGCAGTTATCTTCTTTAATTTCCGCAACGACAGAGCAAGGGAAATTACTCAGGTGCTCACTCAGTCGGATATGCCTGAGCAGGGGATGAAAACAATACCGCTTTACTATTGTACTCTTACACCTTACGACGACAAATTCAGGGGAATGCACATCCTTTACGACAAAGACAATGTACAAAACACACTTGGAGAGGTTGTTTCAAAAGCAGGCAAAAAACAACTGAGAATAGCCGAAACCGAAAAATATGCCCATGTAACCTTTTTCTTCTCGGGAGGAAGAGAGGCTGTTTTTGAAAACGAGAGCCGCATCCTCATTAACTCTCCAAAAGTTGCAACATACGACCTGCAGCCGGAAATGAGTGCTCCCGAAATTAAAGGGGCTCTTATTGCAGAGATTAACAAAAACACTCACGATCTGATAATACTTAACTTTGCAAATGGCGATATGGTGGGCCACACAGGAGTATATGATGCAATCCGAAAAGCAGTAGACACCGTTGACAAATGTGCCGGAGAAGTTGTGGATGCAGCTGTTAAAATGGGTTATACCGTTCTGGTAACTGCAGACCATGGAAATGCCGATTTCGCAGTAAACAGCGACGGATCTCCAAATACAGCCCATTCATTGAACCCTGTTCCTTTTATTGTTGTAGACAAAGATGTTAAAAGTGTAGATAGTGGCATTCTTGCCGACATCGCACCTACAATTCTAAAACTAATGGGAGTGGATGCCCCTAAAGACATGACAGGCAAATCTCTGGTATAGTAATCAACTGTTTGTTTATAACTTTTACAAAGGGCCGGTGACTTTCATCGGCCCAATTTTTCTACCTTTATCCCCAAGCTAAAAACTCAAACAATGCCTTTCGTACACCTTCATGTTCATACACAGTACTCAGTTCTGGATGGTGCTGCATCAATAATAAAGCTATTCGGCAGTGCAGCAGCAGACAAACAGATTGCTCTTGCAATTACAGATCACGGGAACATGTATGGTGTAAAAGAGTTTCTTGATACCGCTTCAAAGTTTCCGACCATCAAACCAATTGTGGGTTGTGAATTCTATGTGTCAAAAGGAAGCCGTTTCAACAAAAAGGGGAAAGAAGACCTGAGCGGTTATCATCTTATCTTGCTTGCAAAGAACCATGAGGGGTATAAGAATCTGATGAAATTATCCTCTTATGCTTTTATAGAGGGATTTTATTCTAAGCCCAGAATTGACAGGGAACTGATCGAGAGATACCACAATAACCTTATTTGTTCATCTGCCTGCCTGGGAGGTGAGGTTGCCAGGGCAATTGCAATGGAGGACATTGAGGCAGCCGAAAAAACCATCACCTGGTATAAAAATCTTTTCGGCGAAGATTATTATCTTGAACTTCAGAGGCATGAAACAGACCTGCCGGGAGCAGACACATCAACTTTTGTGGTGCAGGAGAGAGTGAACAAGGTAATACTGGAGCTTGCGACGAAACATAATGTGAAAGTGGTTTGTACAAACGATGTTCACTTTGTCTCTGCCGACGACAGGGAAGCACACGACAGACTTATTTGCCTTACAACAAATTCGGACGTAGACGATCCGGATCGCCTCAGATATACAAAACAGGAATATCTGAAGAGTCAGGCAGAGATGGAAGAGATATTTGCCGATGTTCCTCAGGCGCTTGAGAGTTCGGTTGAAATAGCGAACAAGGTCGAAAAGTACAGCATTGAATCAAAGCCGGTAATGCCCAACTTTCCGATACCGGAACACTTTGAAAACACGGGAGACTATCTTCGCGATCTTACGTATAAAGGTGCTGTTGCCCGTTATGGAGAAATTTCGGAAATCCAGAGAGAGAGAATAGATTTTGAGCTTGAAGTAATTGTAAGAATGGGATATTCGGACTATTTTCTCATTGTTCAGGACTTTATCTCTGCAGCAAGAAGAATGGAAGTGTGGGTTGGTCCGGGAAGAGGGTCTGCCGCGGGATCTGTAGTGGCGTATAGTTTGAGAATAACCGACATAGATCCTCTTAAATACGATCTCCTGTTTGAGCGTTTTCTTAATCCGGACAGGGTTAACTTCCCGGATATTGATATCGACTTTGACGATGACGGCCGCTCAAAGGTACTCAAGTATGTAGAAGAGAAATACGGAAAGGACCATGTTTCGCGCGTGGTTACTTTTGGAACCATGGCCGCAAAAAGCGCAATCAGGGATATTGCCAGGATTCAAAAACTTCCGCTGAATGAGTCCGACAGGCTTGCAAAGCTTATTCCACTGAAATTTCCGTCGGACCCGGACGGAAAACCAGTTGAAGTGAATCTGGACAATTGCCGGATCTATGTTCCCGAAATAAGAGAGGCTTTTGAATCGCCGGAGCCGCTTATCCGGGAAACTATGGACTTTGCCAGAAAACTTGAGGGAAACGTAAGAAATGTAGGCGTTCATGCATGCGCTATCATTATAGGGAGGGATGACCTCAGGGAGCATATTCCCATAAGTATATCTAAGGATAAAGATACCGGTGAAGATATGTGGGTTTCGCAATATGACGGCTCCCAGATTGAAAAGGTAGGAATGCTCAAAATGGACTTTCTCGGTCTTAAAACGCTCTCTATCTTAAAGGATGCAGTGTCCAATATCAAAAAAGCCCGCGGAATTGAAATAGATATTAATTCAATTCCAATAGACGATAAGCCAACGTTTGAACTCTTCAGCAGAGGAGACAGTGTTGCAACTTTCCAGTTTGAAAGCGACGGAATGAGAAAATGGCTCAGAGAGCTAAAACCATCCAGGTTTGAAGACCTTATTGCCATGAATGCCCTTTACAGGCCTGGCCCAATGGACTATATCCCCGATTTTGTTGAACGGAAAAGAGGTCTGAAGCAAATTGAGTACGACGTCCCGGAGATGGAGGAGATTTTGTCGGACACGTACGGCATTACAGTATATCAGGAGCAGGTGATGCTTCTTTCACAGAAACTTGCAGGCTTTAACAAGGGAGATGCCGACCAGCTTCGTAAAGCCATGGGTAAGAAGATAAAGCATATGATGGACGAGCTTAAAGAACAGTTCATTCAGGGAGGTACTTCAAATGGCTATACAATTGACATTCTGGAGAAGATTTGGAAGGACTGGGAATCCTTTGCACAATATGCATTCAATAAGTCTCACTCAACATGTTATGCGTGGATAGGATACCAGACTGCGTATCTCAAGGCAAACTATCCAGCAGAGTTTATGGCGGCAACCCTAAGCCGCAACCTCGACAACATAGAGGAGATCACAAAATACATGGATGAGTGTAAGAGAATGGGGATCTCGGTTTTGGGCCCATGCATAAACGAAAGTGTAGACACTTTTACAGTAAACAAAAAGGGAAACATCCGCTTTGGCATGGCGGGAATAAAAGGAGTAGGCACCTCAGCTGTGGAAAATTTTGTAGCAGCCAGAACTGAGGCAGGAGGGCAATTCACTTCTATTTTTGATTTTATCGAAAAGGTAAACCTCTCTCTGGCAGGCAAGAAAACAATTGAGTCACTTGTCTATGCCGGTGCTTTTGATTGTTTTGAACCAGTAAAAAGGGAGCAGTATCTTGCTCTCAACAGCAAAGACGAGCCTTTTATTGAAACTCTTGTTAAATACGGTTCAAAATTTCAGAACGATTCTCTTTCTCAGGGTATGTCGTTATTCGGAGGGAATGAGAGCATAAAACCTGTACCGCCGGAAATTCCTGTAACTCCCGAGGTTGACCAGCTGGAACTTTTAAAGAGGGAGAAGGAGCTCGTTGGAATGTTCCTCTCTGCACATCCGCTGGACCAGTTTAAATTTGAAGTAAAAAACTTTACAAATCACACTTTGGCCCAGGCTTCCGACCTTCTGACCGCCTCATCATCGGACAGTACACTACAGGGAAAGGAGTTGATACTTGCGGGAATTGTTACAACAGCAAAGACTTCAATGTCAAAAAACGGCAGGCCATTCGTCAATTTTACAGTTGAGGATTTTAACGGCTCTCTTCAATTTACGCTTTTTGGCAAGGACTATGAAAACTTCATGAAGTATACCCAGCCAAACCTTCCGCTGTTGTTAAAAGTTTCAATATCTCCCAAGTACAATTTTTACGGAGGAAGAAATGAGCAAAACAACAACAAACCTGCAGACTGTGAGTTGAAAATCAGAAGTATAAGGTTGCTGGCAAACACAAAGGAAGATTTTATTAAGTCAATCACTCTCAACATACCCGTTCTTCAGCTGGACAAACACTTCAGAAAAGATTTGCTTAAAGTTTTTAAAGAGAATGAAGGGACAACAAGGGTAATCGTTAAAGCTATTGAATACGAGAACCATCTTGCAGTTGAGTTTTTCTCGACAAAATTTATGATATCGCTCAATGAAGGGCTTTTTAACTATTTTGACTCACTAGGGCTTGAGTATTCATTCACTCCAACCCTGAGCTTTTAACCCAATTACTGCACCGTCCGGAGTGATTAACTCAACGCCGGTATCTTTTCCAGAAAGATGGCCAATAATGTCTACATTAGGAATCTCCTTTTTAAGGGAGTCATAAGATTGAAGCGGTATTATAAACATCATCTGCATATCTTCACCTCCGTTAAGAACAGCCGTTGTGGCGTCAATGTTAAGTTCTTCTGCCATTTCAAATGTTTGTGCGGCGATGGGGATTTTGTCCAGAAATATTTTTGCTCCCAGGTCGCATCTGCGACAAACCCTCTTGACAGCATCGGCAAGACCCCTTGAAATAAACTCTCCGTCAGATGGAATTATGGAGGTGCTGTTCATTATTTCAATGACAGAAGTATTGAGTTCCGGGTTGAGGTAAGATTTAAGAATGAACTTATAGTCGCCAAGTTTCGGCTGGATTTGAGGATTTGAGGAGTACAAAACCTTTTCCCTTTCCAGAAGCTGAAGTCCCATATAGGCAGCACCAAGGCTCCCGGTGATGCAGAGTAGGTCTCCCGATGCAGCTGCCCGGGTTTGAACAAAGAGCTCTTTTTTTTGTTTCCCTTGTGACGAAAGACTTATTGTAAGGCCTGTAAGAGACGGAAGGAGGTCAAGACCGGGGGAGTTGATTTTATGATCCCTTGCAGCAGTTGAAATGCCAAACCAAAGTTCTTCGATGTCTTCTGCAAAAAATCTCTTTGAGATACCAATGCGGACAGACAGTGTTTCGGGGATATGGTTTTTTGAATAAAGGTGTCCGAGTACCGAAAGTACGGCTTTGTGACCCAGGTGTTTAAGTGGTGTGTATACAAGATCGAAATCTATACCCTCAAGCAGAAGAGAGTGAGATTCTAAATAGTGACACTCTTCGATGCTGTTGAATTGCACAACATCCGAAACTGCCGCAGAGGAGTCTCCGAGTAATTTCTCTATCAGGTTGATTTTGCCAATATCCTCAATTGGAGTCCTTTTCGGCAGGGCGTTGTTTGTGTCTGTCATGTTGAAATATTTGTATGCAAAAATAGATTAAATTGATATAACTTTGCACCACGATGAGTGAAAATGATATAATTCAGAAGGTAACCGAAACCGAATATGAACATGGTTTCGTTACAGATGTAGATCAGGAGTTTTTTCCAAAAGGGATTAACGAAGAGATTATCAGGATGATCTCTGCAAAAAAAGAGGAGCCGGAGTGGATGCTGGAATTTCGTCTGAAATCCTTTAGCAAATGGCAAACGATGAAGTTGCCTCAATGGGCGCAACTCAAGATTCCGGATATCAACTATCAGGATATTATCTACTATTCAGCTCCTAAAAAGAAAAAAGAGGGAAGTGAAATTGACCCGGAACTTCAGGCTACATTCGACAAGCTTGGCATTCCTCTTGACGAAAGGAACATTCTTGCCGGAGTTGCAGTAGACGCTGTATTCGACTCGGTTTCTGTCAAAACAACCTTCAGGGAGTCACTAGCCGAAAAAGGTGTGATCTTCTGCTCTTTTTCTGAGGCTGTAAGAGATTATCCCGACTTGATAAAAAAATATCTTGCCTCTGTTGTACCATACGGTGACAACTATTTTGCCGCACTTAACTCGGCTGTGTTCTCAGACGGATCCTTCTGTTATATTCCAAAGGGAGTAAGATGCCCTATGGAGTTGTCCAGTTATTTCAGGATAAATGCAAAAGGGACCGGGCAGTTCGAAAGAACACTCATTGTTGCCGAGGAGGGTTCGTATGTGAGCTATCTCGAAGGGTGTACTGCTCCACAGCGCGATGAAAACCAGCTTCATGCTGCTGTTGTCGAGATTATTGTAATGAAAGACGCACATGTAAAATACTCTACAGTTCAGAATTGGTATCCGGGGGATGCAAGTGGCAAGGGTGGGATTTTCAATTTTGTAACTAAACGCGGTATTTGCAAGGGAGAGAACAGCAAACTCTTTTGGGCACAGGTCGAAACCGGATCGGCGATTACCTGGAAATACCCGAGCACAATCCTCAGAGGCGACAACTCAATTTCCGAATTCTATTCTGTCGCTGTTACAAACCATCACCAGCAGGCAGATACCGGAACAAAAATGATTCATATAGGGAAAAACACCCGCAGCCGAATAGTGAGCAAAGGAATTTCTGCAGGAGTAAGCCAGAACAGCTATCGCGGACTGGTAAAGATTCTGCCGAATGCCGAATATTCAAGAAATTATACCCAATGCGACTCTCTTCTCCTTGGCGACAGATGTGGGGCGCATACTTTCCCTTACATCGAAAATGAAAACGAAACAGCAATTCTGGAACATGAAGCAACAACTTCAAAAATTTCTGAAGATCAGCTTTTCTACTGCCAGCAAAGAGGAATTGGGATGGAGGATGCAGTTGGCCTCATAGTCAATGGCTATGCAAAAGAGGTTCTTAATCAGCTTCCTATGGAATTTGCCGTTGAAGCCCAAAAACTTCTGCAGGTTACGCTGGAAGGTAGCGTTGGTTAATCCGGGTTATTATTATGGAGAGTATATTCAGCATAAACAACATAATTTTTTCTTTAGGTGGTCAGGGGGTGAGCCTTCTGGAAATAGTATCCGTATTAAGCGGATTGGCTTGTGTATACCTTGCCACAAAAGCCAGGGTTGCAAACTTTTGGGTGGGATACCTTTATAACATTCTGCTCTTTTTTCTCTTTTACCAGAAGGGACTCTATTCAAGCATGCTTGTACAGCCGGTTTCGTTTGCAATTAACTTTTTTGGCCACTATAGGTGGACTCATCCGAAAAAGGAAGAGGAGAATAGAAATCATCAGCTTAAGATAACATTGCTCTCAAACGGAAAGAGATTGTATTTTATTATTCAGATTATTGTACTTGCTGCACTCTGGGCTGTTGTTCTTATGAATCTGGACAATCTGTTCCCTTCCTATTTTGGCGAGGCAAGGCAACCTTTACTTGACGCATTTGTTACAATGACAATATTGACCGCTCAGTATCTCTCGGCACAAAAGAAGCTCGAATGCTGGGCTGCCTGGTTTACAGTAAATGTTACCAACGTTACTTTATATATACTGGCCGGAATGGTATTTTTACCAATGGTTAGCGCAGGGTATCTGATTTTGGCATTTTTCGGGTTCGCAATGTGGCGAAAGCAATGGAAGGAAAACAATTAATCGAAAATTATTTTATTATATGTTAATTATAAGAGGTTTACACGCATCAATTGATGGCAAGGAAATTTTGAAAGGGATTGACATCGACGTAAAAGCCGGTGAAGTACACGCAATAATGGGTCCTAACGGCTCCGGAAAAAGCACTCTCTCTTCTGTACTTGCTGGGCGCGAAACATTTGAGGTAACAGCAGGAGAGGTTATTTACAAAGGAATGAATCTTTTGGCAATGGCTCCCGAAGATCGCGCCAGAAACGGCATATTCCTTGGATTCCAGTATCCGGTAGAGATTCCGGGAGTGAGCAATGTGAATTTCATGAAAACCGCCATTAATGAACAACGAAAGTATAAAAACCTTCCGCCTCTCAATGCTGCCGAATTTTTAAAGCTCATGAGGGAAAAAATGGCTGTTGTGGAAATGGACAATTCATTTTCCAGCCGGGGAGTAAATGTTGGATTTTCGGGAGGGGAAAAGAAAAGGAACGAAATTTTTCAGATGGCAATGCTTGAACCAAGCCTGGCAATACTGGATGAAACGGACAGCGGGCTCGACATTGATGCTCTCAGAATAGTTGCAGCAGGTGTTAATAAGCTAAAAAAACCGGACAATGCCTTTATTGTCATCACCCACTACCAGAGGCTTCTGGATCATATAATTCCGGATATTGTTCACGTTCTGTACGATGGTAAAATCATTAGAACAGCAGGCAAGGAACTGGCTATGGAGGTTGAAACAAAAGGATACGACTGGCTCATTAATCCTTAGGTTTATGGTTAAGAAATATACTTATACACCGGAAATTCCGGAAGTATTCAGATGCAGAGTGCCTCTGCCGCAGACCCATCAGGCATTTATCATGAACGGGATTCTGAGAGAAGGGATTGTAAACGACGAAGGTCTCTCAATTATTACGAATGGCGATTCGGGATTTAGACTGTCTGTTGCACCAGGAGCAAGCATTCCTGAAAATACTCAGATTATAACTGTTAGAGACGAATCAAATACTGAATCCATATCGTATGTAAACGACCTGAGTTTCGGAAGCAACTCTGAGTCTTCAATCTTGATATGTTCTCACACGCTTTCGATGGATGAGTTCAGGACAGAGTCCGAAATGAACATCAATGTAGAAATAGACTCGAGGGTAAACATTGTTGTTATGCAAAATGAGCACAACAAGTCTTCTCATAAGGTTAAGTTTAATATAACTCTTGAAAGGGGTTCCTATTTGCGGATGAACATTGTTACGCTACACGGAGGGTTTCTTGAGAACGAGATTGAGGCAAAACTGGCAGGAGAAAATTCTCAGTGCGAACTTAACGGAATATACCTTGTAGACGGAAAGCAGGAGATTCGCACAACCGTTAATATGCACCACCTTGTTCCTCGTTGTTATTCAAGACAGTTATTCAAAGGGATACTCGACAACGAATCGAAAGCTTTCTTTGTTGGAAAAATAAGTGTGTCACAGGACGCTCAAAAAACAGAGGCATTTCAGGCAAACCATAATCTTCTTCTCTCTCGCCAGGCAAAAGTATATGCCCAGCCTCATTTGGAAATTTATGCCGACGATGTAAAATGCTCACACGGTGCTACTAGCGGAAGGCTGGATGAAAACGCATTATTCTATATGAGATCAAGGGGAATTGGCGCGGCAGAAGCAAAATTGCTCCAGCAAATTGCTTTTGTATACGATGTTCTGGAAAAAATAAACAATGAACAGTTAAGGCAAAGGCTTCAGGATCTGGTGGAAAGCCGTTTACGCGGTGAGTTCAGCCACTGTTCTAATTGCAGTTTGAATTGTTGTTAAACTAATTACTAATAAAAATGAAAAAGACATTATTTTTGATTTTCTCCCTAATTATGCTTTCAAGCATATCTTCTTTTGCCCAGATTGGCAAAATTACCGGGAAGTGGTATACAATTGACGAAGACGGAAACAAAAAATCTCTGGTAAATATTTATCAGACTCCTGCCGGAACTTACGAGGGCGTTATTGAGAAACTTCTCACCGGTGATACAAACCGCAAATGCATCGAATGCAAAGGCGACAAAAAGGACAAAAGGATTGCAGGTATGGTTGTGGTAACATCCATGAAGCAGGACGAAGAAAAACTTAGCGGAGGTAAAATCCTTGATCCGGCAAACGGCAAGGAGTACAACTGTACAATGAGTTTTGACTCAAAAACCGGAATGCTTAAAGTTCGGGGATCTCTCGATAAATCCGGGCTGATTGGAAGAAATCAGGCCTGGGTTAGAGCCGAAAATTAGAAATGCCAGCATAAGAGCCCGTTTGAGGGGTGTTGATAATTGTGTTTATAAATAAGTACGATTTTATCTGCCTTATCGGTCTATTTAATTTATTTTTGTGAAAGTCGACGGAGAAATCCTTCGGCTTTTTCTTTCGAATTTTAACAACAACAGACTTATGAAGACTTATACCTACGAAGAGGCAATGGCCGCCAGCCTTGAATATTTTGAGGGAGATGAACTAGCTGCATCTGTTTGGATCAACAAGTACGCAATGAAAGATTCATTCGGCAACTTGTATGAACACTCTCCCGAGGATATGCACCGCAGGCTTGCAGGCGAATTTGCAAGAATAGAAGAGAGGTATCCGAATCCAATGTCTGCTGATGAGATATATGAGTTGCTCAAAGGGTTCAAGTATGTTGTTCCCCAGGGCGGGCCAATGACGGGTATAGGCAACGGACACCAGATTGCCTCTTTGTCGAATTGTTTTGTAATTGGGCATAATAAACCAGCCGATTCATACGGAGGAATTATGCGTATTGACGAAGAACAGGTTCAGCTTATGAAGCGCAGAGGGGGCGTAGGCCATGATCTCTCGCACATAAGACCTGCAGGAAGTCCCGTTTTAAACAGTGCGCTCACCTCTACCGGGGTGGTTCCGTTCATGGAGCGGTATTCAAACTCCACAAGAGAGGTTGCGCAGGATGGCCGAAGGGGAGCACTTATGCTCACTATCTCAATCAAGCATCCGGATTCGGAGAACTTTATCGATGCCAAAATGGAACAGGGCAAAGTAACAGGCGCCAATGTTTCTGTAAAAATTGACGATGAATTTATGAGGTCTGCTATGCATGAAAAGACATACAAGCAGCAATACCCGGTTGAATCGGAAAAACCAAAAACCGTCAAAGAGATTGATGCCTCAAAGTTGTGGAAGAAAATAATCCATAATGCATGGAAATCGGCAGAACCGGGAGTTCTATTCTGGGATACTGTTATCCGAGAATCCATCCCCGACTGCTATGCCGACCTGGGCTACAAGACAGTGAGCACGAATCCATGCGGAGAAATTCCATTGTGCCCGTATGACTCATGCCGCCTTATGGCAGTGAACCTCTACTCATACGTAGATAATCCCTTTACAGACAAAGCGAAGTTCAACATGGAACTTTTCCGCGATCATGTTAGGAAGGCAATGCGCCTGATGGACGACCTCATTGAGCTTGAGATGGAAAAAATTGAGGCAATAATTGCCAAAATTTCTGCCGATCCGGAGGATGAGGAAGTAAAACTCGCCGAAGTTACGCTTTGGAATAAGATTAAAAGCAAAACGCTGGGCGGAAGAAGAACCGGTCTTGGCATTACTGCCGAGGGGGATATGCTTGCTGCATTGGGACTTATTTACGGAACCGACAAAGCACTGGAGTTTGCCGTTGAAGTGCAGAAGACACTGGCTCTGGAGGCATACAGATCGTCTACAAACATGGCGCAGGAGAGGGGACCATTCCCGATATTCGATGCTGCCCGCGAAAAAAACAATCCTATGATAGGAAGAATACGCAAGGCAGATGAAGAATTGTACGAAATGATGCAGCGCTACGGACGGAGAAACATTTCTCTCCTTACAATTGCTCCAACAGGTACAACAAGCCTCATGACTCAAACAACTTCCGGAATAGAGCCGGTATTTCTCCCTGTTTACAAAAGGAGGAAAAAGGTAAATCCCAACGACAAAAATGTTACCATCAACTTTAAGGACGAAGTGGGAGATGTTTGGGAAGAGTACTATGTGTTCCATCACAAATTCCTAACCTGGTGCATTGTTAACGGCTATAATAAGGAAGAGATCAAAAACATGAGTTCGGAGAAGATTGATGAACTTGTAAAAAAATCGCCCTACTTTAAAGCAACTTCAAACGACATAAACTGGCTTGAGAAGGTGAAAATGCAGGGCAAGATGCAAAAGTGGGTGGATCACTCAATTAGCGTAACAGTAAATCTTCCCAACGAAGCAACTGAAGACCTCGTGTCGGATGTATATAAAACAGCATGGGAGAGCGGATGTAAAGGAGTTACCGTGTATCGTGACGGTTCAAGATCGGGCGTCCTGGTTTCGGCCAAAGACGGAGAATCAAAAGAGGCCGTGCTTAAGAAAAGAGTTCGTCCGGACTCTCTGGAGGCCGAGGTTATCCGTTTTAAAAATGGAGCAGAACAATGGATTGCGCTTGTGGGTCTCGTGAAAGGTCAGCCATATGAGATATTCACCGGTCTCATTGACGAGGACACCCGCAGTATACCAAAATCTGTTACGATGGGTTACATTGTTAAAGAGAAGAACGATACAGGAAACACAAGGTACGACTTTCAGTTTGTAGACAGATATGGTTATAAAAACACCATCGGTGGAATTTCGCACATGTTTAACAAAGAGTACTGGAACTATGCAAAACTCATTTCCGGGGTGCTAAGGAACGAAATGCCCATAACAGATGTTGTAAATCTTATTGCCGGCCTGCAGTTGGACAACGAAGCAATCAACAACTGGAAAAACGGGGTAGAGAGGGCTCTCAAGAGATACATACCGGATGGAACGAAAGACAACTCGGGCCGGAAATGCGAAAAGTGCGATTCTCACGAGCTTGTTTATCAGGAGGGGTGTCTAACTTGCCTGGCCTGCGGATATTCTAAATGTGGATAGATGATTGTTTACCCTAAGGCAAAGATCAACATAGGTCTTCGGATTATTGAAAAACGCTCAGACGGTTTTCATGATCTGGAGACTTTTTTCTTTCCTGTGGAGATGTCGGACATACTTGAAGTGAGGGAATCCAATAAAGTTTCAATGTTCCACTACGGAGCAGCTATCGACTCGCTGCCCGAGGATAATATTTGCCTCAAAGCATATAACTCAATCAAGAAAGACTTTAACCTTCCGCCAGTTGAGATTCATCTCTACAAAAGAATTCCTGTAGGAGCCGGTTTAGGCGGAGGCTCTTCCGATGCAGCAAATACACTCATTGCTCTGAAAAAATTGTTTTCTCTCTCAATCGACGACCAGGGTCTTGCAGAATATGCAGCAAAGGTTGGGTCCGATTGTCCCTTCTTTGTTTATTCGTCTACTCTCGAAACAGCGAAAGGAGAAGGTATGCTGGCAAAAGGAAGGGGAGAAATTCTTACAAAAATTGCCATACCTCAACTTGAGGGGGTGAAAATACAAATCGAGAAGCCACCCGTGTTCATTTCCACTGCCGAAGCATATAAAGGAGTAACCCCTAATAAGTCAACGGCAGGACTTAATGAATTATTGTCCATGCCGCTGGAGAGCTGGAAAAATAATATCGTAAATGATTTTGAAAAGAGCATATTCAAAAAATATCCCATTATCGAAGAGTACAAAAATAAAATGTACGACAAGGGGGCACTCTATGCTTCAATGAGTGGAAGCGGTTCGGCAGTGTTTGGGATTTTTCGCTAATATTCTTCAAAGATTCTCTGAATCTCTCCGCTGTTGTTTGTTTTCGTAAGCGCCAGCATCAGAAGTATTCTTGCTTTTTGAGGGCTCTTAAGAAATGCAACAGGATGTTTGTTGTCAAACTCCTCTGCGGCAGTATCCACGCCCCCGGTTACAATACGGGTAGAGCGAACAAATCTTACCCCTCTTGCATAACCCCATTCCAGTTCGCCGGCAATATCTCTGTTGTAATTTCCGTGTCCCACTCCTGCAATGACCACACCCTTTACCCCGGCATCTATGAGAGCTTTCAAGGCAACATTTGAAGCAAAGGCATAGCTAAGTATGATTTCTACATCCGGAAGCAACGAAAGGCCCTTAATGTCGAATTCGCTATTGAAGGTGTGTTTTACAAGTGATTCTCGGTAAAAGCGGGGCTTGCCGTCTCTCATATAACCCAGCGGACCCAGGTTTGGAGAGCCAAAGGCCATTGTGTTCACAGTGTTTAGTTTTGTTACATCATCGGCAGAGAAAATATAGTCGTTCATTGTTACCATGACTCCTCTTCCTTCTGTTTCCGGAGAAGCTGCCAGAGAAACAGCATTAAAAAGGTTAAACGGTCCGTCTGCACTCAGGGAGGTAGACGGGCGCATTGATCCGGTAAGTATAACAGGGCGACGATGTTTTACAGTGAGATTTAGAAAATAGGCAGTCTCTTCCATTGTGTCGGTACCATGAGTGACTACAATTCCCTCACACAAATTATTGCTGAAAAGGCTGTCTATTACATCTAAAAGGCGAAACCATATTGCCTGTTCCATATTCTGGCTTGAAATGTTGCATATCTGAATTCCCTTGAGATTGGCTACCTGCTTTAAATCCGGAACTGTAGCAATTATTTGGTCTATGCTTATTATCCCCGGCGTATAAGAAGCTTGAGTAGAGCCTGCTGCCGAACCGGCTATAGTGCCTCCTGTTGCAAGGATGATTACTCTGGGTTTTTGATTTTGAGCCGAAAGAGAGATTATGGGCAATAGAAAGAAAAACAAGAAGAGACTTCTTTTCATTTGTAATTGTTTTAGATGCTATTACAAATATAGGATAAAAACTCTGATGCAGGGAAATCAAAAAGGCCTGCCCCTCTGCTACAAGTGACCGGCCTTCTCTTGTGTACTAAAACCTAAACCTACACATATTAGATGCACAAGTATTGAAAAATGCTGCAACAATCTATGAAAATATTTTATTTTTTTTCATTGTGATCACCGGAAGCATTGCGGCAAGATAACCGATAAGCCCCACTCCGGCTATTGTCGAAAGAATATCCCATCCACTGATAACTACTGGGTAATAGTCAATTACAAAATTGCCCGGCATTTTTACAATTCCAAAGTGCTGCTGAATCAGGCAAATCAAAATTCCGAGAATTAATCCGATAAAAAGACCGGTTAATGAAATCATCCATCCCTCAAAAAGGAAAATTCTGCGGATTAGCTTGTCGTTTGCTCCAAGACTTCGGAGTGTTTCCGCGTCCTCTTCTTTTTCAATGATGAGCATGGATAAGCTACCAAAAAGGTTGCAGGAAATAATTATAAGCACAAAAATGAGAATAAGGTAAATGGAGAGCTTTTCCGATTTCATCATTTTGTAGAGCGTTTCATTTTGTTGGTACCTGTCCTTGATTACATATCCCTTTCCCAGAATTTTTGAAAAATCCTGTTTTATATCATTTGAATCGCTGCCCGGTTTTAGGAAAACCTCAACTGATGTAACTTCTTTTTCCATTTCAAGAAGTTCCCTTGCCGAGGCAAGAGGAATAAAAATATATTTTTTGTCGAAGTTCTGCTCAATTGAAAAAACGGCAGACGGGAATACCTTTATGAAACTCAGAGAAGATAAGGGATTTATCAAAGATACTGAGCCGTATCGTGAAGGGAAATACAAGTAGAGAGGCTCAACAAAATGGGACCTTATTCCCAGTTGCAATGCAATGCTCTTTCCAACAACAGCCTGTGGAATATCTCCTTCATAAAGAGAAAACCGGCCATCAATTACAAAATCTCCGATGTTGGTAGCCGAGATGAAGGATGAATCGATTCCCTTGATTGTTGCAACCGCCTCCTGATATCCATATTTTACAAACACATTCTCTTCGGCTATTTCACAAAACCGTGCGGTGTTTGAGTTGTCTCTTATTTTTTTAAAATCGGTAGTGTTCGGATCAAACCTTTTTCCCTCTGCAGGAATAATTAACAAATCGGACTCACTGTTTGTGTAAAGCGATTTTACAAGACCTTCGAAACCGTTATAAACACTAAGGATTATTATAAGAGACATAGTCCCCAGTGTTATTCCCGCCGCACTTATGAGTGATATTATATTGATTACATTGTGCGACTTCTTTGCAAAGAGGTATCGTTTAGCTATGAAGAACGGCAGTCTCACACACTCTCTCCTCTATTTCTTTAGCAACTCGTCAATTCTCTCAACGTAGTCGAGCGAATCGTCAATAAAGAACATGAGTTCGGGAACAATCCGCAGCTGTTTTGAAACTCTTTTGCCCAATTCGCCTCTGAGGTATTTAGATGATACTTCTACCAGTTTAAGGACATCTTTTGATTTTTCCGAGGGAAAAATACTCAGGTGTACCCTGGCCACTGACAGGTCCGGACTTATATTCACTGTTGTCACAGTTACCATTGCGCCCCCGTAGGCACTCATTCCCTTGTGTTGTATGATCTCTGCCAGATCTCTCTGCAGTTGTTTGCCTACCTTGTTTTGTCTTGTTGTTTCTCCCTCCATGCCTACTCAATTTTTAGAATGTAATAATTTTTCTTTCCTTTCTGGACAAGGATATACTTGCCATTAAGGAGATCGTCTTCAGTAATGAGACTCTCCGGGGAGTCGCACTTCTCTTTGTTTATAAACACACCGCCTCCAGTTACCATTTTACGGCACTCTCCTTTCGACGGGAAAACAGCGTTGGCTACGGAAAGCATTTCTACGATGTTTATTCCAAGATGTTCCCGTTTAAAAGTAAATTGCGGCACTCCGTCAAAAACTGAGAGGAATGTATCTTCGTCAATTGCCTTAAGTGCTGACGATGTAGACTGGCCAAAAAGAATTTGAGATGCACCGATTGCTTTTTCATACTCTTCACTGCCGTGAACCATAATAGTAACCTCTTTTGCAAGAAGTTTCTGAAGGCTTCTCAGGTGTGGCTCCTCTTTATGTAACTCAATTGCTTCTTCTATTGTTTCTTTTGGGAGCATTGTAAATATCCGCATGTATTTTTCGGCATCCTCATCGCTCACGTTGAGCCAGAACTGGTAAAATTTATACGGACTTGTATATTTTGCATCAAGCCAAATGTTTCCCTGTTCGGTTTTGCCAAACTTACCTCCATCGGACTTTGTAATCAAGGGGCATGTGAGAGCAAATGCCTCTCCGCCGAGTTTTCTCCGGATAAGTTCTGTGCCGGTGGTAATGTTTCCCCACTGGTCGCTGCCTCCCATCTGGAGCTTGCAGCCATGGTTTTCGTATAGAAACAGGTAGTCGTAACCCTGAACAAGCTGGTAGGTAAATTCAGTAAAAGACATCCCCTCGCGCTCGTCGCCAGAGATTCTTTTCTTTACAGAATCTTTACTCATCATGTAGTTCACGGTAATGTGCTTTCCAATATCCCTTATGAAATGGAGAAAGGTATAATCCTTCATCCAGTCGTAATTGTTTACAAGTATTGCTGCATTTGAAGCAGACGAATCAAAATCAAGAAATCTCGAGAGTTGTGTTTTAATTGCATTCTGGTTGAAGCGCAAAGTCTTTTCGTCCAGAAGGTTTCTTTCGGAAGACTTCATAGACGGGTCTCCTATCATTCCGGTTGCTCCGCCCACGAGTGCTATAGGCCTGTGACCGCAGGCCTGGAAATGTTTTAACATCATTATGCTCACCAGGTGCCCAATGTGGAGAGAGTCGGCTGTTGGATCGATGCCTACATATGCAGAAGTCTCTTCTTTCAGGAGTTGCTCTTCCGTACCGGGCATAATATTATGGATCATACCTCTCCAGGTGAGTTCTTTAACAAAGTTGCTCATTTTAGGTATCTTTTGGGCAAAAGTACGGTTTTTTCCTTAATTTTGCACGATTACTTATTATCTATGAAAAGAACCACCAACTTCAAACTCTCCCTCTATTTTATTGCGGTTTTACTATTTAGCGCTCTAACCTGCGGGAGTCCGGCATTTGCCCTCGAGAACCAATTTTCAAAGGAAATTAGCAGCGACTCCTTAAAACGGAGAATTGAGCAGCTCCCAAACATCCGCGATGTCCAAAGAATCGAAAACGGACAATTCAAAGACAAATATGTGCTTTATGTAGAACAGCCTATAAGCCATGAAGATCCATCACTTGGAACATTCCGTCAAAGAGTATATGTAATGCATGCCGGAATAGACAGGCCAACAGTTATTGTAACAGAAGGATATGGAGCATCTTATGCTTCAAATCCCAAATACAGAGAGGAGATTTCTAAACTTTTCAACACCAATATTATTTTTGTTGAGCACCGGTATTTTCTTGAATCGACACCAAAGCCGCTTAACTGGAATTATCTTACAGCAGAAAGTTCCGCATTTGACCTTCACAACGTAACAATGATTTTCAAAGAGATCTACAAAAAGAAGTGGATAGCAACAGGCATAAGCAAAGGAGGTCAAACCGCTCTAATTTACAGAGCCTTTTTTCCGAATGATGTTGAGATAACAGTTCCATATGTCGCTCCATTGTGCAAAAGTGCCGAAGACGGAAGGCACGAGCCGTTTATAGCAAATTTTGCCGGAACACCGGAACAGAGAGCAAAACTTCTCTCTTTTCAGATGGAGGTTCTTAACAGAAGAGCCACCCTACAGCCAAAATTTGACTCACTTTGCGTCGCCAAAAATTACGAATTCAATTTACCTACTGAACAAATATACGATTACTCCGTGCTGGAGTTCCCTTTTGCGTTCTGGCAGTGGGGAAGTGACTCCGAAAAGGTTCCTGCAACAACTGCTACCGATGAAGAAATCTTCAACTACTGGATGAAAATTAGTTCTCCCGATTATTTTGTAAAAGAGAGTACTACTACTGCTTTTTTTGTTCAGGCAGGAAGAGAACTGGGATACTACGGATACGACACGAAGCCTTTCAAGGGACTGCTTAAAATTAAGAGTGCCAAAGGTTATCTTTCTGCATTGTTTCTCCCGGATGCAGCAAAATTCAAATTCGAATCTAAGCTATACAGGAAACTGTCTAAGTTTGTAGCAACAACAGATTCCAAAATGATTTTCATTTATGGTGAGTTTGACCCGTGGTCTGCAGTAAAAGTAGATGAACCAAAATCAAATAATGTTGTTGTTGTTGTTGAACCTAAAGGCAGCCACAGGTCCCGCATCTCCACTCTGCCGGAAGAGAGCCGCACAAAGGTTGTGTCTCTTATTGAAAGATGGTTGTTAGAATAAATTTTATATGTTGGATTTTAAAAATATAACGATTTCGGACAAAATCTGGATAGACGAATTATTAAAACACTCCGATTTCAGGGGAGCAGAATACTGCTTTACAAATCTCTTTATCTGGGACGAAGTTTACCACTCAAAAATTACAAGGTACAAGGATTTTCTTCTCTTCACTTCAGGGAGCGGAGATACTGCAAGATATCTTTTTCCTCCGGGAAAGGGAGATGTTAAAGAGGCAATAGAATTGCTTGAAGCCGATGCTATTGAGAGAAATGTAAAATTTGTTCTTATAGGTCTTTCGGCCCAAACGAAGGCACAACTGGAAACAATGTGTCCCGGAAAATACGATTTCTCTGCAGAGAGAAATAGTTTTGATTACATATACGAAAGTGAGAAAATGGTGTCTCTGGCAGGCAAAAAGCTTCAGTCCAAAAGAAATCACCTCGCCAGGTTCCGTGAACTTCCCGGATGGGAATACGAAGATATTACCGAACAAAATCTTCAGGAGTGTATCAATTATTCAAACACTTGGTGCAAACTTAACGGATGTGGCGAAAATCTTTCTCTCATGCTGGAGTGTTGTGCGGTGAACAAGGCGCTTGCTCATTACTCAGAACTTAAACTCAGGGGAGGCCTTCTAAGACTGGACGGAAAAATCGTTGCCTATACTGTTGGTGAACCGTTAAATTCGGATACAGTTATCGTTCATATAGAAAAAGCAGACTCCGAAATAAGAGGCTCATACCCTATGATTAACAGGGAATTTGCCGAAAGACTGTCTGAGGGATATGTTTATATCAATCGTGAAGATGATGCAGGGGATGAAGGACTAAGAAGAGCTAAGAGTTCATACAACCCTGTTTTTATGCAGGAAAAATTCTCTGCTATAAAAAAATAATTATATTTGCAGGCATAACCATTTGATTTAAGAGTTGGAACCTCCCAGTAGCTTAATTGATGACTATTACTCCCAGGGGATAGCACTTATCTTCATACTGTTGTCATATACCCTAATCAAGGGTGGAGAAATGTCCCTAAAATCGATATCGAATCAGGAGTTAAAAGGCCTGCAGAAAAGAGAAGATTCCGGGGCTAAAAGATTAGTTTCTATGCTCTTTGCTCCTGAAACTCTTTTTGGAACACTACATCAAATATCTACCTTTCTTGAAATTTCACTTATTGTATTGCTTGTTTCTTTTTTCGGAGGAAACAACCTTCTTTTTTCTATCCTAATCGCCGGAATAGTTATTCTGCTATTCGGATATAAACTTCCATATTTTGTTTTTGAAGGGACGAAAATTGGAACTTCTGTTTTCACTTCAAGAATTGTCTCGTTTTTCTCTCTTCTTGCCAGGCCGGTAAACAAAATAAATTTAGGATTCTCAAAAACATTAAGCGAGAGCAGAGAAGAGAGGGAGACACAATCTATAGAAGAATTTACTGATGAGGTAGATGTTAGTGATTTAGACGATGTGGAAGAGAAACGATTGCTCAAGGGTATAGTTCAGCTCTCAAATACAAGTGTTTACGACATTATGAGGCACCGCACAGAGGTGTTTGCGCTCGATTCCGATATGACTTCGGAAGAGGTAATGTCATACGCCATTGAATGCGGATTCTCCAGAATGCCGGTATACGAAAAGGGTCTGGACAATATCAAAGGATTCCTTTATGTCAAAGACCTCGTAAGGTATTTAAAGTCGAACATCAAAAGCTACGACTGGCACAAACATATAAGAAAAGCATACTTTGTTCCCGGAAACAAGAAAATAAACGATCTTCTTGAAGAGTTCCGGCAAAAGAAAATTCATCTGGCTGTTGTAGCCGACGAATACGGGGGGACCGAGGGGATAGTTACGCTCGAGGATATCCTTGAAGAGATTATTGGAGAAATCTCAGATGAAACAGATAATAACGAGAAATAATATTTTTTAAAAATGGGACTTGTATTTACCAGGGAATTGGATAACGGCGCTACGATTTCATTATGGGAGGTCGTTGAAAGCGAAGAGGAGTTACTGAACCTCAGCTCCATTCCCAATGACGAAATTGAAGAACTCCAGCAAACAAAGAGTCTTGCAAGAAGGCGTGAAAAGCTGGCAGTGAGAGCTTTGCTAAACCAATTGTTCGATGGGAAAGTTTATCTTGGCCACCACGATAACGGCCGGCCATTTCTCCAAAACAGCCTTATTGAAATAAGCATATCTCACACAAACAGGTATGTATGTGTGCTAACGCATCCCGAAGAGAGTGTGGGGGTAGATATTGAGTCTCTGGAAAGGAACTTTTCTGCAGTTGAAAAGAAAGCACTCTCTATGGAAGAGATTGAGAATTTAAGCGAAAAGTCAAGAAATCTTCATCTTGCAATTCACTGGAGCGCAAAAGAGGCAGTTTATAAAAGAATGTCCCTTTCCGACGTAGATTTCTCAAAGCAAATTGAGATAAAAAAATTCACACCCCGCGACGATGGCGAATTAGATGTCTTATTCATAAACAAAGATGGCCAGGAACAAGAATTCGAAGTAAGTTACGAAGTGTTCGACAATCATATTCTGGCCTGGCTGGTGGGCTAATTTTTCCCTGCTTCAATCTCGTCCTCGTTTTCTTCTTCGTCTTTGATTATCGAAACCCCCTTTTCAAGATCAATCTTAATCGCTTTTATCGATTTATTGTATATGTCTTCAGTTTCTGGATATAATGGATATCCAGGAAGTTTTTCTTCTTCCTTTTTACCCGTCAGCCCTTTATGACGAAACGATCTTTTAATTGTTTTTTTCATGTGGCTTTATGATATTTAAAGGGTTATGTGCGACCTGTCTCTATTTCTTCTAACTTTTGTTTTTATATGATAGCAGCAGCATTACTCCGCCAACCACCATCACTGCAACGCCTATATAGGGAGATACATTAAGACGGTGTGGCTTATCCCGTGTAATTTCGAGCTTCCCGAGATCCACCACTTTTTCTCTCGTAAAAACAGTAACTGCAGAAAAAATAGTTAACCCAAGACCGATTAATAAAATTAAAATTGCAATTTTTTTCATTTTTTTACTTGTTGTGATTAGAATCGAAAGTTAAATATTGATCTCGCCCGAATCGTTATATAATTTCTAAAATTATTTACAAAATTCACAAGTCGGCGTTCCTAACCTAAAATCTGCTTTGAATGAGCTTTTGTATCAACCTTGTCAATAATATTAAGAATAATCCCATTTTCGTCAATCACGAATGTTCTGCGGAAGATTCCGTCGTATTCCCTGCCCATGAATTTTTTACGCCCCCAGGCTTCGTAGGCCTTAAGGATCGTGGTTTCTGTATCTGATATGAGAGGAAAGGGGAGGCTGAATTTTTCTATGAAGCCCTTATGAGATTTCTCGTTGTCTTTACTTACTCCCACTATCTTATAGCCTATAGATTCAAACTTGTGGTAGTTGTCCCTTAAATCACAAGCTTCCGCTGTGCATCCGGGGGTATTATCCTTTGGGTAAAAGTACAGTACGAGTTTACTTCCTTTAAAATGGGACAATTTAATCTCTTTTCCGTCCTGGTCTCTGCCTGCAAAGTCAGGTGCTTTATCTCCTTTTTTCAACATGGTTTTTTGTTTTATTTTTAACAATCGGGGGCCATATTTGTTTTGCCGCCGGCGAGTTGTTTTTCTCTCTTTGCCCTCTATACACTGCCAGCTAACTGCTAAGGGCTTGTGCGTCCTCCTCCGCTTTGCTTCGTCCGGCCGAATCGCCTTCATCAATTAGGTGGCAATGTTAAGAGAAAGCTCACCCCTGGGGTAACTTGCTCATTCATCGACGCGAGAAGAGTTTACAATACAACTGAGAAAGACAAGCCGTGTTCATGTTAAATACGGAACTATAAATTGTCTTGTTGGTGCATATACATATAAGAAAAACGGACAAATTATAGTGGATTGTATAAATCAGTATAATTCACAGGTTGATGCGCTTCATATGCCTATTTATGCAACAAACAGAACTTTTGCCGCCTCAGATGTTAACCCAGATAGACTTTATATGTACGTAATTGATATAGGGAAGAATAAGACAACCTTTTCCAACGAGATTCTTATAATATCTGGCACAGATCCTAAAAAAATACGGTGGATATTGAGAAATGACGAGGGAGAGTACGAGACACAAGACTTGCCACCTACTGAGTTTTCAATACCGACGGATATTGTGCTTACTAAAGTGCAATAGAATAAAATTTCTTCTCGTACCGAGATTTGTCCCGTCCTGAAATAGGTTGACTGATTTTAACAA
>AMFJ01025332.1_pt1 | contig 27078 bp, 21 predicted proteins | sample 427208 | NCBI WGS metagenome assembly AMFJ01 (sample SAMN02954298, study PRJNA114691) | groundwater metagenome | biome: aquatic; feature: subsurface aquifer; material: sediment; isolation source: subsurface aquifer sediment | place: USA: Rifle, CO | collected 2008-08 | reverse complement strand
GCCGTGAACAAGTCGCGGCACGTAGGTGTCGATGGTGGATGCGTTAGCCATGATGGTGGGGCTTGCTTTTTTTCTGGGTTGGTTATTGTTGTAGAAGGTTAGTATGTTGTTACATTCTTCACTCTTAAGTATTTTAATTTGGCTGCCGGTGATCGGTGCGGTCTTGGTTTTATTGACTGGCGGCGATCGGAAGGCCAACATCGCTCGAGTGATTGCAGCAATCGTTGGCATCATTAGCCTTTTATTATGTATTCCGCTTTATTTGGGATTTGATCCGAATAGTTTTGCCATGCAGTTTCAAGAAAATCATCTTTGGATCCGTGCTTATGAAATTCACTATGCCGTCGGTGTCGATGGCATTTCACTTGCCATGATTATTTTGACTAATTTTACCGGCTTATTGGTGATATTAGCCGGGTGTCATGCGATTAAAACGCGCGTCGCGCAATATATGGCGACCTTCTTGACGATGCAGGGCATGATGATCGGTGTATTTGCAGCGACTGATGCTATTTTGTTTTATGTTTTTTGGGAAGGCATGCTGATCCCTATGTATTTAAGTATCGGCATGTGGGGCAGTGCAAACCGTTCATATGCATCGATTAAATTTTTCTTGTATACATTTTTGGGTTCGATCTTAATGTTGATTGCATTGTTATATTTGTACAATCAAACAGGTGTTTTTGAAATCCAAAAATTTTATGATCTTCCTCTCGACATTCACGTACAAGAATTATTATTCTTTGCTTTTTTCTTAGCATTTGCAGTCAAAGTGCCGATGTGGCCGGTACATACCTGGCTTCCTGATGCGCATACGGAAGCGCCATCGGGCGGCTCAGTTGTTTTAGCGGCACTCATGCTAAAATTAGGGATTTACGGATTTTTGCGGTTTAGTATGCCGGTCGCACCTCTCGCCTCACAAAAATTAGCCTGGTTTATGATTGTGTTATCGTTAATCGCAATTGTTTATATTGGGTTAGTCGCGATTGTACAGCGTGATATGAAAAAATTAATTGCTTATTCTTCCATTGCGCATATGGGATTTGCCACTTTAGGCTGTTTTATGGTGTATGACATTATTCGTTACACCGGATCTTATCAAGATGCTTACATGAGTTTGGAAGGCGCGGTTGTTCAAATGATTGCGCATGCGTTTGGTTCGGGCGCCATGTTTTTGGGTGTTGGGATGTTAGCAGATCGTTATTATAATCATAGCCGCTTGATTAAAGACTACGGCGGCGTTGCAACACGTATGCCTGTTTTTGCTGCTTTTTTTATGTTGTTTGCGATGTCTAATGTGGGGTTACCGGGGACAGCAGGATTTGTCGGCGAATTTATGGTGATCATGAGTGCTTTCCAAGCGCAATTCTGGATAGCCGTGATTGCAGCATTAACTTTAATTTTATCGGCATCTTATACACTTTGGATGTACAAAAGAGTTTTCTTTGGGCCTTTGACAAATGATCATGTGGCCGTGATGCAGGACATTAACTGGATCGAAAAAACAAATTATATTTTGTTGGCGATCGGTGTTTTTTGGGTGGGTTTATATCCTGCGCCTATTTTAAATGTGTTGCATGCAACCATCGGGCATTTGTTAAGTGTTAGTTTGCCGATGATACATTAAAGGAAATGGTATTAAATATGAATATTGAATTACCTATTTTTTCTCTTGCGGCACCTGAAATAACGGTGTTATGCATGACGAGCTTTATTTTATTGCTCGATGTATTTCTTGCCAAACGTTTTCCTGAACTTACTTATGTGTTGGCACAGGTCACTTTGATCATTGGATTTTTATTAACGGTCAAACAATATCAGGCATATCCTCATCCTGTCATTACATTTAGCGGCAGTTATATGCTTGATAAATTAGCATTGTTGACTAAATTATTTGTCTTACTCACCACTGTGTTTGCTTTTATTTATGCACGTCAATACATTCGTAATCGCCATATACCGAAAGGCGAATATTATGTGTTGGGTTTATTTTCTGTCGTCGGTATGTTGGCCATGGCATCGGCTTACAGTTTGCTGACGATGTATCTTGGTCTTGAATTATTGTCTTTATCTTTGTACGCGATGGTTGCATTACAAAAAGAATCGCGTGCGGCAAGTGAAGCTGCCATGAAATATTTTATCATGGGCGCAATGGCTTCTGGTTTATTGCTCTATGGCATGTCGATGATTTATGGGATGACGGGCAAAATTAATGTGCTTGATATCGCCCATACAATACCGCAAATGACTTCTTATCAGCACAGTGTGATTTTGCTCGGGTTAGTTTTTATTTTAGTGGGTGTTATTTTCAAATTAGGTGCCGTGCCATTTCATATGTGGGTGCCTGATGTGTACCAAGGTGCGCCGACCAGTGTCACTTTATTTATTGCGTGCGCGCCAAAGATCGCAGCATTTTGTATCATGATTCGTCTTTTAGTTGAGGCATTACCGGTCATGAATGTGGAGTGGACGCACGTATTGATCGTCATCGCTGTGCTTTCCATGTTTTTTGGTAATGTACTGGCTATTGCACAAACAAATATTAAACGCATGTTAGCTTATTCATCCATTGCACATATTGGTTATATGCTGCTTGGCATTATTGCAGGCCCGAATGCAGTCGATGGTTATTCTGCCGCTATGTTTTACATTACAACTTATGTCATTGTTGCAGCAGGTGCCTTTGCTGTCATTGCATTACTCAGTCAGTCGGGTGTTTTGTTTGAGCAATTGAATGATTATCGCGGCCTGAATGCGCGTCATCCTTGGCTTGCATTTATGATGTTGTTACTCATGTTTTCAATGGCGGGTGTACCGCCAACGGTTGGTTTTTTTGCTAAATTAGGATTGCTCGAGGCGCTGGTGAATGCACATTATGTATGGCTTGCGGCCCTTGCACTTCTCTTCGCAATTATTGGTGCTTATTATTATTTACGTATTGTGATGCTCATGTATTTTGAGGAACCAGAAGATACAGCGGGCAATACATCTCTTTCGATTACTCGGGGTGCAATGGCGGCCATTACTGTGAACGGAACCGCAGCATTGGTACTCGGTTTATTACCGAGCACGTTAATTGATATGTGCCGGATTTCGTTTGCGTAAAAATAGAGGCTTATAGATCATGGTGCTTTTTTACGTTCAGACCCTTCTTGCGGGGGATTATTATTCTGATCAGGCAGACTTTTTCTTCCAAATATCCTTACTTCTACGCCCACTAAACGTCTCCCAGACCCCCTATTCATCATACTTTCCTGCATAACCCGCTGAAGCGCTATTTTTTGCTTAGGTTCTAACGTGTTATTCCCCGATATAATATGAATCGGCTGTTTTGACCAGGTCCCGCCTGTTAATGGGATATCATGCCTGTCACAAAAAGGTATAACCCTTTTGCAAAGGAATTCGAAAGAGCACCTGCTAAACATAAGATAAAGGGGAGAGGTGGATTCTAGACTGTCGAAGACTTCACTATAGTTGTTCTTATTTTTTATGATCGCCGCTAGTGCTCTTTCCCCGTCAAGTGTCTCTAAAAATATTTCTATTAACTTCTCAATAGCAGCAGATTCTTGAGGATTACAACGGCGTAAAAATAACTCGGAGAAAATAGTTTGATCTGGATCATCTGGAGCTGCAGTATCAAATGAACCAGCGCTTTCTATGAATCTAAAACGCCTGCTTGCTGCCAGATATATTGTTTCTTTTCCTCCAGGTAGTTTCGCGAGATTTTCCACTAACGCTTGAAATTCTTTTGCGGATTGATAGATAGCTGCTAGCATAAGAATATCTATAGAGATCGAGTTGTCAAATAGTAGGCCACGGATCTTGATGGAAAATTCCCTTCCCAAAACAGCGCAAATTTGGTTACCTGCTATAGTTGACAACTGTTCTATAAATTTTCCAACTTCTTTTTGATAGCGAATCGCAAGCATGATGGCATTCCAGTTTTCCTTGTCCACGGTCAAAAGCGCTCTCATCAATTTTTCTTTCTCCAATTTCTCTGACAGTGTCTTTATCAACTTATTAAAGTTGGTAGAATTTGAATGCTTGGCCGCGATCGTGAGTAGCGTCTGACCCTCTTTATTAGCCAAGCTTAGAGGATCAATTTTGATTAAATCTAGATGATCAAGCCAAACAGAGATGATTACCTCAAATTGATTCAGTGCTTCTCGACTCTGTTCATCGTGAGATTTCAAAAATTTCTTTTGAAATTTCTGAATATATTGGATAATTCTGTCTTGAATAAACCGTTCCTGCATGAGTCTACCATAGAACTCAGGGTCTGTTTTCTTAAGCATCCTCAATTCATGCAACATTTCTTCAATAGATATCTTTTGTATTATTGGAGATTCATCATCTGTTAATTCTCTTGTTAATTTTTCTTCTTTTGTTCCACTTGAGAAGAGCTTTGAATAATTAGCGCAATCAAGTAGGGTGGATAGGGTTGGCTCTTCCTTTATGATTGATTGAGCGTGCAATGTTTCATACAGCAATTGTTGCACAAAATGCCAATTAACATCCGTTATTTTTTCTTCAGTGTCTTTTTGAAAAAGCGCCTCATATCCTCTTTCAGTGCCTGTGATTTTTTTCATATAATCGTGGATTTGTTGGTATGTATCCATTTCATACCCTGTTTCTTTCTTTCCTGAATACCCAAAATACGCAAATGTGCTACGCAAAACTTCACTTAACAAGAAGGGCAAATTAAATGCGCGATATTCGTCGTAAAATGTTGTCTGCAATGCAGTTCGAATTTCCTCAGTGGACAAGTTGCCAACATATTTATCTTGATTATTAAAGGACACTCCTAAACCATCAATACTGGCGATTTTAAAACACCTATTATCCGCGTGAACTTCGTCAGTTAAAAGTACACTAGTTTTTTGAACTAAATCCATACGTGTTATAGTAAGCAATTGTTGCAAATTTTCAGGTCGCTGAAAGGAGAGAATAATTTTCTGGATACGATTACTATAACCCTCACTACACTCTTCTATGTCCTCTCGTAGTTTATAGTTAATCATCTGTTTATAGCTGCTCTTCTGGGAGGGAGAGAGTGTTCCAAATAATTGTTTATCTAAATTTCCTGCTAAGCAATGATAGACAAGCTGCAAATCTTCTGTGATCTGTTTCCCAAGCTTTGGATGCGTAACATGTTTTTCAAAAGGATTGGGTGTTTTTTCCTCAATATGCTGCGTCAGGCCGCACAAGATACACAACTTCTCCAACCAATCATTAGGTAGAGGTGGAAGGTTCTTTATGTCAATTTCAGGAGAAGGAGCATACGTGAACGCATTATTTTGAATATCAAGATTGGGATCAAAGCGATACGATCTCATGGTATATCCTCGTTTTCCTCGGCATTATATCCATTAAGTATAGAATAGATTATTGAAATAACCATCCCGCTAAAAGCTAAAAAAATGCCAATCAAAACAAGGAGTAAGAGTACCAGCCAGATTCAATTTTAGGGTCAATTGATTTTAGTTTATTCTGTGCTTTTTCGATGACGTATGCTGTGCAAGGAGAGCTAATAATAAGTCACAGCGCCCGGATAATCAGGGTTGTAATGAAAATTGGGTTGTCCAGGCAGGTTAGAAGTTTTTATCGTCTCTTCATCTGCGTTTTTTACGATATACATAAACCAGGCAGGTGTTTTATCGAGTGTACATTTCACTAATTTACCAAAAGATTGAAAAGTCAATTGAATGGCAGGACTTTCATTGGGAGTAATATGAAAGGGCGGGGCAGGATCCATCGTTTCATTTTTTTGCAGGAGGCTGCATTGTAAATCAACAGCTTTATTTGTCATGTTCCAAACAGTCAATTGTGCTTGCATTTTAGTGGCAGACAAAACAGATTCTGTCGCTGTTAAAGCAGAGAGCGCAAAGAGATACAGTATTATTTTTTTCATATGATTAAAAATCCTTAATGATAGAATTGAGTTAAATAAAAATTTTTATCGCCTAAAACAAGATAAATTAGATGAAAGGCTTTTTGAAGGGATTCGATTGTCGCAATTGTTGGATCAATGTTTGAATGGCAATACCCAGCTCTTCAGAATAAGAAGGTTGAGCATGCTTTGTAAGAGGCTCAGGCTGTGAACGCTGTTCCATATAAGCGGTGAAGTCAATGACAGCAGCGCTTTTCATAGTGTCATTCCTTGTAGAAGTAGATTCCAAAATCCTTGCCTATACTAGTTAAAATCCAAAGAGTTGACTGTCAGCAAAAATAACCACGCGGCCTAAGCTAAAGCTCACAAAATCAAAACATCTACTCTGCTCATATGAAATTTTCTGTTTCTTATCTTTCCTCCCTGTATTAAGATGTGTAACAGGGATGGCAGGATTGCTAGAAATGCATCAAATTCGCATTATTGTAGTATTCATTAGCACTATCTTGGCAGGGTGTATGGTTGGTCCTGATTTTCATTCGCCTGCATCACCAAAGACCAATCACTATACTTATTCCCCTTTACCTAAAAAAACAATCAGCACGTCTAAAACAGGAACCTCTGGAAAGGCGCAGCAATTCGTTTTTGGAAAAGATATACCGGCAGAATGGTGGTATTTATTCCATTCATCCGATATTAATCAACTGATCATAAAAGGGTTAGCGAATAGTCCTAATTTGATTTCAGCAAAAGCAACGTTACGACAGGCAGAAGAAACATTAAGAGCGCAAATCGGTGCATTAATGTTCCCAAACGTCAGTGCACAATTAGGCGCCCAACGGCAATATTTTTCGCCAGCAACCTTAGGTTCTAGTTCTTCTTCTAGTTTATTTAATCTTTATAATGCATCAGTCAATGTATCGTATACTCCTGATGTATTCGGCGGTTCAAGGCGTCAAATTGAAGCACTGCGTGCTGAAGTTGATTATGAGCGCTATGAATTAGCGGCGGCTTACCTTACGTTAACATCTAATATTGTTACGACCGCTATTACGACTGCTTCATTACAAGCACAAATTCAAACGACTAAAGACTTAATTCGTTACCAACGTGAACTGTTGGTGATTACCAAGCAACAATACAAAGTAGGTGCTGTTTCTCTTGCAAATGTATTTACGCAAGAAACTCAATTAGCACAAACCGAAGCATCCCTGCCGCCTTTGCAGCAAAGTTTGTCTCAATCGAATCATGCATTGGCAGTATTGGTGGGGGAATTACCCAGTGAAAATCGTCCGCTCAAATTAGATTTAACAAAATTACAATTACCGAGTAAATTGCCAGTCAGTTTACCTTCGTCGTTAGTAAGGCAGCGGCCTGATGTACTTTCATCAGAGGCACTCCTTTGGGAAGCAAGTGCGCAAATTGGGGTGGCGACTGCTGCCTTATTTCCACAAATTACCTTAAGCGGCGCTTATGGTTGGACAGATACCAGTTTATCGAATTTCTTTAGTCCGCATAATCATGTATGGGATTACGGCGGATCATTGACGCAGCCTATCTTTAATGCAGGATCTTTGCGTGCAAAAAGACGCGCTGCTGTTGCAGCTTACGATGCAGCTTATGCACAATATCGGCAAACAGTGTTGCAGGCATTTCAAAATGTGGCTGATTCACTGCGGGCAATACAGCATGATGCGGAAACATTGCGTGCACAAAAAAATGCAGAAGCGTCCGCTAAGCAATCTTTTTTATTAACGGGAAGCCAATATCGTTTAGGAGGCGTTGATTACTTAAATTTATTGACAGCTGAGGTACAATATCAACAGGCAAAGATTGCGCTTATTCAAGCACAGGCGTCGCGCTATAATGATACAGCAGCATTATTTCAAGCATTAGGGGGAGGGTGGTGGCATAATTGTTTGGACATATAGATTTTCAGAAAAGTATCTGGGTGTTTTGTTTGAAGACCGTAGAATACAGGGATGTATTCTACGATCGCAGGAGCAGCTCCGTCTGAAAAAAAATACCCAGATACTTTTCTGAAACATTCAATAAATTTAAGGGATACTCTCATTTATGCAAATGAAAATGAATCAACAAATGAAAAAACCCATGATGATTATGCTGGTTTCATTGGGAATTTTATTTGGCGGCATTTTTCTTTATAAAGGCATCATGGGGTTATTGATGAAAAGATTTTTTGCAGAGCATGAGTCGCCTATTATCACAGTTTCTACGATGAAAGCAGGGTATGCGTTGTGGCAGCCTAAAATTAAAGCGAGCGGCAGTACGCGTGCGATAGAGGGGGTGAATGTTACAGCACAATTGGGCGGCATGATCCAGACAATTTCTTTTACGCCTGGTGCAACTGTTCCAAAAGGCACGGTGTTAGTGCAGCAGAATGCTGATCCTGATATTGCCCAATTACACGCATTAGAAGCCAATGAAAAATTGGCACAGATCACTTACAATCGCGATAAATTACAATATAAAGTGCGCGCAGTCAGTAAGCAGCAATTAGATTCTGACGAACAAAATTTACAAAGTTTAATTGCACAAGTTGCACAACAAGCAGCGACGGTTGCAATGAAAACGATTACTGCCCCTTTTACCGGTAAATTGGGTATCTCAAATGTGAATCCAGGCCAATATCTGAATCCTGGGGATAATGTCGTGACACTGCAAACACTAGATCCTATTTATGTCGATTTTTACGTGCCCCAACAAGCATTGGCGGTGCTTAAAATAGGACAAGATGTGACAGTGTATGCGGATGCTTTTCCCAAAAAAAATTACACGGGGAAAATTACTACTATTAATCCGTTAGTCGATATCAATACACGTAATGTTGAAATTGAAGCAACCATTGCAAACCCTGATTTAGAATTAAGTCCTGGTATGTATACGACAGTGACGGTTAACACAGGCGAGCCTGAAAAATATATTACATTACCGCAAGCGGCTGTTACGTTTAATACGTATGGCGATCTTGTTTATCTTGTCAAAGAAAATGGTAAAGACAAGGACAATCATCCTATTTTAATTGCGAAACAATCATTTGTTGTCACAGGACAAGCGCGTGGTGATCAAATTATTGTATTACAGGGAGTGAAAGAAGGGGATACTGTTGTGACAAGCGGCCAGTTGAAATTAGAAAATGGCAGTCATATTGCAATTAATAACGCCATAGAACCCAGTGGTAATCCAGAACCCCAGGTGACAAATGATCATAATGGATAATGATTATGCGGTTCACTGATTTATTTATTAAGCGTCCTGTGCTGTCGATGGTGATCAGTATATTAATTTTTGTATTAGGATTGCGTGCAATCAGTTTACTTTCTGTGATGCAATATCCTTTTACCCAAAACGCAGTCATCACGGTTACGACAACTTATACCGGTGCTGATCCTGATGTCGTCGCAGGTTTTATTACCACACCGCTTGAAAGTTCTATTGCGCAGGCGAGTGGTATTGATTACATGACATCGAGTAGTACCGCAGGTACCAGTACCATCTCAGTGAATTTGTTATTAGATTATGATCCTCTGAAAGCATTGTCTGCGATCACTGCGCAAGTGAATGCCGTACTAAATCAGTTACCAAAAAATTCGCAATTGCCGGTGATTACTGTTGCAGTGGGTGAAACCATTGATTCAATGTACATTGGATTTTATAGCGATGTATTGCCTAATAATAAAATTACGGATTATTTAATTCGTGTTGTCCAACCTAAATTACAAGCAGTGAATGGCGTGCAGCTTGCGCAAATTTTAGGGAACCGAACATTTGCCATGCGCGCATGGCTTGATCCTGCCAAAATGGCAGGCTACGGTATTACACCGGCTGATGTGGCGCAGGCACTTGCCAATAATGATTTTATTTCAGCCGTAGGCCGCACGGATGGCAACATGGTGATTGTCAATTTAACGGCTAAGACGGAATTAACTACCGTTGAACAATTTCAAAATATGGTATTAAAATCGCAAAATGGCGCCATTATTCGCTTACGTGATGTGGCGAATGTATCGTTAGGCGCACAAAATTATGATGCAGCAGTGAGTTTCGACGGTAAAGCAGCAGTTTACATTGGTATTGAGGTGGCGCCTGCCGCTAATTTATTGACAGTGATTGATAGCATTAAAAAAATATTTCCATCGATTCAGGAACAATTACCCGAAGGTTTGAAAGCAAGCATTGTGTATGATGCGAGTGCTTACGTGAATAGTTCGATTAAAGAAGTGGTTAAGTCTCTGCTTGAGGCATTTATCATTGTGACTGTTGTGATTTTTCTCTTTTTAGGCTCCATCCGTTCTGTTGTCATTCCGATGATTGCGATCCCGCTTTCGGTCATAGGCACATTTTTTGTAATGCTGCTCTTAGGATATTCGATTAATTTGTTAACTTTGCTTGCCTTAGTATTAGCCATAGGACTAGTGGTTGATGATGCGATTATTATTGTTGAAAATGTGCAGCGGCATATGGAAGAAGGAAAGGGCGCGTTTGAAGCTGCTATTTTGGGTGCGCGAGAGTTGGCAAATCCCATTATTGCGATCACGATTGTTTTAATTGCAGTCTATGCACCTATTGGGTTTATGGGTGGATTAACTGGTGCTTTATTTACAGAATTTGCTTTCACTTTAGCGGGTGCTGTGACTATTTCTGCGGTGATTGCGTTGACGTTGTCTCCCATGATGTGCGCAAAATTTTTAAAATTCAATCACAATACCAAAGAAAATTTAGTGAAAAAACTCGATCGTTTATTTCAAAGATTAGAACGTACGTACGAAAAAGCGTTACATCATTCCTTGAATTTTTTACCGGTGGTTATTGTGTTTGCTGTCATTATTTTATTAAGTAATTATTTTTTATTTACTACTTCTAAATCAGAATTAGCGCCGCAAGAAGATCAAGGCATTATCATTGCAGAAGTGACAGCGCCTGCGAATTCTTCACTTGCACAGACGCAGCTTTATTCTAATCAAGTGTATAATATTTTCAAAAAATATCCTGAAACTGATCATATTTTCCAAATTGATGGTGCAAATGGGTTAAATTCGAGTATCGTTGGTATGGTGTTAAAGCCGTGGGATGAACGTAATCGTACGTCTAATCAGTTACAACCGGAAATACAAAAACAGTTAAATGACGTTGCGGGCGCGAAGGTCGCAGCGTTTCAGCTGCCATCTCTACCGGGTGGCGGCAGCGGCTTACCGATTCAATTTGTAGTGACGACTACAGAAGATTTTTATCGTTTAAATACAGTGATTCAAACGTTATTAGCTAAGGCGCATGAAGCGGGTATATTTGCTTATCTTGATCCAGATCTTAAGATTGATCAAAAACAAACAACTATTTTACTAGATCGAGATAAAGCATCTGAATTAGGTTTAAATATGCAAGACATTGGGAACGTATTAGGTTCTGCTCTAAGTGAAGGCTATATTAATTATTTTAATTACGGCGGACAGCCTTACCAAGTGATTCCGCAAACTATACGTACGGAACGTTTGAATGCTAATCAAGTCCCTAATTATTACATTAAAACAGCAACGGGCGCTTCTGTCCCATTGTCAACAGTTGCAAAATTAAAAGATGTCATTGTTCCTGAATCATTGAACCATTTTCAACAATTAAATTCATCGACCATTTCAGCCGTTGCTTTTCCTGGTGTGACGATGGGCGCGGCCCTTGAAATGTTTCGTACGCTTGCTAAACAAGTATTGCCAGAAGGTTATAGTATTGATTATGCAGCGCAATCGCGACAATTTATTCAAGAGGGGAGTGCTTTGGTGCTCACTTTCTTTTTTGCATTAATTATTATTTTTCTTTCACTTGCTGCATTATTCGAAAGTTTTCGTGATCCATTGATTGTATTGATCAGTGTGCCGATGTCAATTTGCGGCGCAATGATTTTTGTGAGTTTAGGTGTAGGTCAAGCCAGTTTAAATATTTATTCCGAAGTGGGATTGGTTACCTTGATTGGTCTTATTAGTAAGCACGGTATTCTGATTGTTCAATTTGCTAATGATTTACAATTGACGGGAAAAATGAAACGAGAAGCGGTCGAGATGGCAGCACGCATTCGTTTGCGTCCTATTTTGATGACGACTGCTGCAATGGTGTTAGGTGTCATTCCGTTGATTTTAGCAGCGGGTGCGGGTGCCGTTAGCCGTTTTAACATTGGGCTTGTGATTGCGACAGGTATTTCCATTGGTACATTGTTTACATTATTTGTTGTGCCATCGATGTATTTGTTGATTGCTGATGATCTTTCTAAAAAATCGCATGAAGGTGAAGTAAGTTAATTTATTCTCAAGCAGCGTGATGAATTGGCTTGATTCGTTTTAGTTTTTGATTTATTTGTTTTCGTCTTTCTTCCAGATCATAGTCCGCTTGCAAACCAAGCCAGAACCCCTCACTTGTACCAAAGACACGAGCAAGTCTTAAATCCGTATCAGCCGTTATTGCACGTTCACCGTGCACAATTTCATTGATGCGTCGTGGCGGAACATCGATATCACGGGCCAATTTATTTTGACTAATACTCATTGGAATCAGGAATTCTTCAAAAAGAATTTCTCCCGGATGAATATTTTTAAGTTTTGCTTTAGACATTGTCGTATACCTCTTTAATGATAATCTTCAATAATGGCATCCACTGCATTACCATCTATCCACCTAAAACAAATCCGCCATTGATCATTAATTCTTATGCTATGCTCACCAGCTCGGTCACCTTTTAAGGCTTCAAGCCTATTATTGGGTGGGATACGCAAGTCGTTTAATTGACGAGCGTTATTTAACATTCTGAGTTTACGCCTGGCTATATTCTGAATATCCCTGGGAAGACGAAGAGACACCTCGCCTTCCCAGATCTTTCTTGTTTCCTTACTTTTGAAATTAATAATCATATGCAACTCCAAATATAACGCATTACGTTATATATCGCAATACGTTATATTTATTGATCCCGCAAGATTATCCATATCAATCCGATTCGTTGTGATTCTTCAAAGGGGTGGTATCCATAAAGATTAATGTGAACAGCTAGTGTCAGGTATCTCATAAAACAATTTTACGGTTCACCATATTGTTTTATTGCGGAAAATTAGCATTGTATCCACAGGAAAATTAAAATAAATGGGGCGAAATTATTTCACCCCAACGTGTTTAGAAATCAAATTCACCATTTTTAACACCGGCAATACGCGTTGACACCTTTCTTTTTTCTCCAGAATGCTGCTCATTTAACGCAAGCAGAGTTAGCTAGTAAGGCTGGAATAGCACAGCCCATGATTGCAAGATTAGAAAGTGGAACTGATATTCGCATACCTTCACTTGCATTCTACGGTTTTATGAGCTGCTGATGGGTTATAAAAAGTTTCTTTTGCTAGCTTTATAACAGATTGGGTATTTGGCCTTTGGCCTGTCCATAGAGAAAAAGCTTCTGCTGCTTGCGCCACTAGCATGCCTAATCCATCAACAATGATGTTGCTCGCTTTTGTTTTCGCCCATTTCATGAATGAGGTTGGGTTGTCGCTATATTTAAGATCGTAACAAAGACTGTTTTCTGAGAGAGATAAGGATTCTGGTACGGGTAATGGCGAATTAAATCCTGTTCCATCAAGCACAACATCTACCTTCACGTTTTTCAAATCATCGAAATGGGAGGCAACGACATTGTCATACGATTTGAATTCTGTTACAAGTTGTTGCGCATGGGCAAAGGTTCTATTAACGATAATTATTTTGGCTGGAAATTGAGATAAGAGTGGATGCAATACGCCTCTGACAGCTCCGCCCGCGCCAATAATTAATATTGTTTTTTTAGATAAAGGATAGTTCAGATTTTGTGTGATATCGTTTACTAAACCAATGCCATCTGTGTTGTCGCCGTAAAGCGCTCTTTCGGGACGAAATAGAACCGTATTCACTGATTTTGCAATGGCCGCTCTTGGCGACACCTCTGTCATCAACTTAAAAGCCTCTTGTTTAAAAGGTAAGGTCACATTAAAACCATATCCTTTGTCCTTTCTAAATTCTTCAACGGCTATTAAGAATTTATCAACATCTGGCTTCACTTTAATGTAACTCACATCTAGTTTTAATTGTTTAGCAAATTGGTCGTGAATCCATGGGGATTTACTATGATCTATCAGGCTTCCCATGAGGCAAAGTTTGTAATGCATTTTTCATTCCTGATGGGACGGAACCCCTTGATAATGATTTACTATAAAACGATGGCATGCTGTGCCATAAGATCCCACGTCACTAAAATTAATTTGATATTTTTCTGTCAAATCATGCCATGCTTTTTGTTCTCCCATTGAGGGGTCTGAAGCATTGCAATACCAATCATCAAAGCATATCATTGCCCCTTTCGAAATCATGTTTTGTTTGAATAAATGATCCAATACATCCATGGTGGATTCATATAAATCGCAATCAATGTGAATTAAGGCAAATTTTATTTCATTTGATATGGCGGGAACTGTATTTTTATACCATCCTTTTTTAATCATTATTTGTTCTTCTTGCAAATATTTCGAAACTAATTTTTGCAGAATTTGTGGTGAATATCCATATGCTTTACCTTTTCCCCAAAGACCCGAACTAACATGCGGAGCGGATTTATCCACATCAAGACTTGCTTCTGGAAAGCCTTCAAAACTATCAAATAACCATAATTTTCTCTTATTTGTAAATCCGTGGGCTAATTCACTGCCTTCCATACGTTCACTAATGTGCCCAAGAGAGGCAGCTAAAGCTACGGCGGTATTAGCATGCATCGTTCCAAATTCAGCAACATCTCCTTCAACTGCGCTTCCTATAATGTAATAGATCCCTTCTGCCAATGTTTTTCCACGCTCAAATGAGAGAGTTGTTTGGGATAAATGTGATTTGACATGGCGTGCTATTTTATTGAGACGCAACATCTGAATACAAAAATAATAATTTTTCAGCAAAGCTTGCTTGGCTCCGGCAAATCCATTCTGCCGGAGTATTTGTAATAATGTTACAAATTTTCTTGCCAAAAAATTGTTATTTATTTTTATACCATCTGTCGATTGCTTCATTTACACTCTCCTTTTATTTCAGTTCTCAATAGACCCTAGAGTAATCCCTATTCCTGCTGCAATAAGTATCTGAAATATCATACAGTTACAAAATAAAAAAATCACTTGTATCTTATAAAATTTTTAGCTATGTTAACACAGTAGTACTAGCGCTGATTTGAGCTACAGCTTGCAGGCGCTTTATAAATATGGCTAAAGCGTTAGTAAAACCACCGCTTTGCTTTAAGTACGGTGGTTTTTTTTCGCCCCTTTTTTAGTTGAAACGTTTTAAATTTTAAAGATAAGGATGATTGATCATGAATACCGTATCACATATTTTGGGTTTTCCCCGTATTGGCGCCCATCGCGAATTAAAAAAAGCTGTCGAAGCTTATTGGCGCGGCGAACTATCGAAAGCAGATCTTGAAAAAACAGGCCGAGACATTCGTGAAACTCATTGGAAAATTGAGGCAGAGGCAGGACTTAGTTTTGTCACAGTGGGTGATTTTTCTTGGTACGATCATGTATTAGATACCAGCGCCATGTTAGGCGTTGTTCCAGAACGATTTGGCGCGCTCAATAAAACCGTCGATTTAGATACTATTTTTTGTATGGCACGCGGTCAGGCACCTAATACCAAAGAAACCGCTGCTTCAGAAATGACTAAATGGTTTAATACTAATTATCATTATATTGTTCCTGAATTTAGTGAAAACCAAACATTTCAATTAGCAACGGATACTTTATTTAAGACCATTGATGAAGCGCAAAAATTGGGTCACAAGGTAAAACCGGTCATACTGGGGCCGTTATCATTTTTATGGCTAGGTAAAAATAAAAATCCTGAATTTAATCCATTAAGTTTATTAAATAATCTCTTACCTATTTATAATCAAATATTTTCTGAATTTAAAAAAAGAAATATTGCTTGGGTTCAAGTGGATGAGCCTATTTTAGTGTTGGATTTACCTGAAGAATGGCAAAATGCTTTTGTGACAGCTTATAACCAACTTAATTTTCAAGAAGTGCGTTCCTTACTTTCCACCTATTTTGGTTCTGTCAAAGATAATTTGCATTTTATTCGTCAATTGCCTGTGCAAGGGTTGCATATTGATCTTTGTTCTGATCAAGAACAATGGAAAGAAGTGATTTCGGTTCTGCCTAACGATAAAATTATTTCTTTAGGCGTGATTAATGGCAGAAATATTTGGGCGGCTGATTTATCGAAAGCACTGGCTTTGTTGCAAGATGCTAAAAAAGAATTAGGCGAACGGTTATGGGTGGGAAGCAGTTGCTCATTATTGCATGTGCCGGTCGATTTAGATGAAGAAACTGAATTAGATCAGGAAATAAAAAATTGGCTTTCCTTTGCTAAACAAAAAGTGCATGAAATTGTTTTATTAGCTAATGGGTTGAATCAAGGGGAAGAATCGATTGCCGCATCTCTTGCAAAAAATAAAGAAGTCATCTCATCACGTGCGCATTCAGCCAGAATTCATGATAAAGAAGTGGACGAGCGCGTTAAAAAAGTGGATGAGGAATTTTCGCAACGTAAAAATCCCTATGCTAAGCGTGCGGTGAAACAGCGTGAGTTATTAAAATTACCTTATCTTTCTACGACAACGATCGGTTCATTCCCGCAAACGCAAGAAATTAGAAAAATTCGCCAAGATTTTAAATCGAAAAAAATAGATCATGAGACTTACACCCAAAAAATTAAAGAGCAAATTGCGTATGTGATTCAAAAACAAGAATCATTGGGCCTTGATGTGCTAGTGCATGGCGAAGCTGAACGTAATGACATGGTGGAATATTTTGGTGAATTATTAAATGGATTTGCATTCACTAAAAATGGCTGGGTACAAAGTTATGGGTCTCGCTGTGTGAAACCGCCGATTATTTACGGCGATGTGAAAAGACCACATGCAATGACTGTAGAATGGATTCGTTACGCACAATCTTTAACAAATCGTTATGTGAAAGGCATGTTGACAGGGCCTGTTACAATATTAGCGTGGTCGTTTGTGCGGGATGATCAATCATGGGCTGACACGGCATTACAAATTGCTCTGGCATTGCGTGATGAAGTGAATGACCTTGAAAAAGCAGGCATTAAAATTATTCAGATTGATGAACCTGCATTCCGAGAAGCATTGCCTTTGAAGAAAAAAGATTGGCAGCATTATTTAGACTGGGCAGTCTTGTCATTTCGAATGGCATCGAGCGGTGTTTCCGATCACATTCAAATTCACACTCATATGTGTTATTCCGAATTTAATGATGTGGTGGATGCGATTGCGGCACTGGATGCCGATGTCATCACCATCGAAAGTTCGCGTTCTCATATGGAATTGTTGGAAGCCTTCGAAAATTTTGCTTATCCAAATGAAATAGGTCCTGGTGTCTATGATATTCATTCGCCAAGAATTCCAAGTTTAGAGGAAGTAATCGCGCGCTTGGAAAAAGCATTGCAATATATTCCTGTCGCACGTTTATGGGTAAATCCGGATTGCGGTTTAAAAACACGTAATTGGCCGGAAGTGGAAGGTGCTTTGCAGACGATGGTCAATGCTGCAAAATTACTTAGAAAAAAATATGCAAAAGGACCTATGCATGAAGTATTGTCAGAACATTGATATCAGTTTTGAAGTGTTCCCGGCCAAATCACCGGATGAATTTTATAAAATTCATCCGGTCTGTGCGGCATTAAATCAATTTAATCCTGATTATTTTTCAGTGACTTTTGGGGCTGGCGGTTCTTTTCAATGTAAAACACAGCAATTGGTACGTGAATTGGTGAATGCTCAATTGACAATTACACCACATATTTCTTGTGTTGAAATGACGAAGCAGCGTCTCTCCGATATATTGGCTGAATATAAGGGGCTTAACATTCATCACTTAGTGGTGATCCAAGGTGATTTACCTCCTGAAGGTGAGCATAAGGGTGATTTTCATTATGCTCATGAATTGGTAGAATATATCCGAAAAATCAGCGGAAATTATTTTTTTATCAGTGTCGCCGCTTATCCAGAATATCATCCGCGTGCTGTTAATTCATTGACTGATTTGAAGAATTTTAAGAATAAACTAGAAGCAGGCGCGAATAATGCGATTACCCAATATTTTTTCAATACGGATGCTTATTTTCGTTTTCTTGAGGCGTGTGAAAAAATAGGCGTGACAGCGCCGATTATCCCTGGAATCATGCCCATTCATGATTATCATAAGTTGGTGCGTTTTTCGAATGCGTGCGGTGCTGAAATTCCATTGTGGCTGCGTAAACAGTTAGAAGTGTATGTCGATGATCCTGTGTCTTTTAAAAAAATAGGCATTGAAATTGTGACGAAGTTATGTGAACGATTATTATCAGAAGGGGTGAATGCTTTGCATTTTTATACGTTAAATCAAATTGAACCGACGGCAACGATTATTAAACATCTTCAATTGCCCGAAAAAAATAGATTAAGTGCAGCTGTGTCATAAGCTTATGCGGTTGTCTGATTTTCATTATGAATTACCCGAAGAATTGATTGCGCGTTATCCCTTAAAAGAACGGAGCAGCAGCCGTTTATTATGCGTCAATAAAAAAAATGGTGCGATTTTACATCAGCAATTTACCGATTTAATTGAACATCTTTCACCACATGATTTGTTGGTGTGCAATAACACGCGAGTTATTCCCGCCCGATTATGGGGAATGAAAAAAACGGGTGGACGTGTTGAAATATTAATTGAGCGAATATTAGATCATCATCGTGTGCTTGCGCATGTGCGTGCGAGTAAATCACCCAAACCTCAAAGTTTTTTATTTTTTGCAAAAGACATTACTTTTGAAGTCATAGAACGGCATGATGATTTGTTTGAACTTTATTGTCATGACGAACGTCTTGTATTAGATATCATTGAAGATATCGGTGAAATTCCTTTACCGCCTTATTTTCATCGGGCCCCTGAAGAAAGTGATAAAGAGCGTTATCAAACCATTTATGCCAAACATAAAGGTTCGGTTGCAGCACCCACTGCGGGTTTACATTTTGATGATGAATTATTTCAACAATTGAAAGCAAAAAAAATATCAATTACCTATGTGACTTTGCATATTGGTGCGGGTACTTTTGCGCCTATTCGCGTAGAGGATATTACAAAACACCGCATGCACAAAGAATATGTAGAAGTGCCAAAAGCCGTGTGTGAGCAAATTAGACAAACAAAAGCGCGGGGCGGACGAGTGATTGCGGTTGGGACGACTGCGGCGCGTAGTTTAGAAACAGCTTCTCTTTCAGGTGAATTACACTCTTTTTCTGGCGAGACGGATATTTTTATTTATCCTGAGTTCACCTTTCGTTGTGTCGATGCATTGATCACTAATTTTCATTTGCCGGAATCAACACTCTTAATGTTAGTTTCTGCATTGGGAGGACACTCGCGCATTATGGCTGCTTATCAGGAAGCGGTGCGTTTACGTTATCGTTTTTTTAGTTATGGCGATGCCATGTTGATTGAGTAATTTCTAAAATTTTTTTATTCATTTTTTCCCATGATTGAAAGCATCCTATATTTTTTTGGAGACTGGTGACGGGGGTGATGCAGGGTTTGAAGAGCTTCTGCTTAATTGTCTAGGCCGAAAAAAAGAAAGAGGCGGCGGAGAATTTTCGTTTTTTCTGCTCAGTTGAATCGTTTCCAAATTCAACAGCTGTTGTGCATTTAAGGGAGGCAATGAATGTCTTCTTATAAACAGCGGCATAGGTATTGGCGATACAGGAGAACGGGGAGGAGGAGGGGTGTTAGAAAATTTGGGTAGCAATAAACAGGGGGACAAGATAACAGGAGAATGTGTTGTACTTCCAGAAGAATGACTGGACGGGCTGCCCGGAATGTTTTTTGTTTCTATGGATATGCTGTCAACGCTGCTTGAACTATCCAGGCGAGCTAAAGGAGAAGGCTTCAGTATTTCTTTTGGATCAGGATTCACAGATATTTGCTTTTCTCTTGGAAAGGCAATACGGAATGTAGCGCAAACTTCTTTTAATCCAGGGCGATTTTTTTGTTCTTTATCAATCATTGCCGCAAGAAGTTCTTTCAGAGCGGGTGGAAGATGATTCTCTTTCTTAGGATGACTAAATGCAAGTTTTTCATCATAACCAAGTATAGCTTTGCAATGACAGAGTATTTCTGTTAAGAGAACACCTAAAGAATAGACTTCTATTTTTTCTCTTTTTGCTAATTGTTCTTCGGGAGTCAAGTAAACGGGTTGTTTTTTTTGTTCTTCGGGAGTCAAGTAAACTGGCGGTTCTTCTAAAACTAGTTCCGGAGGGATATAAGGATTTTCATCATCAAGAATCTCATAACGCTCTTCTTGGTCCATTAATAAGCGTATAAAATCAAGGTTAAATATTTTCACCCCTCTGGAAGGTGGATTCATAATAAACGTGGAAGCATTCACTATGCCATGAGGAACACCTTTTTGATGAATTTCGTTGATTGCATCAACTATGTTGGCAGCGATATGAAACCATGTTTCAGGGGTCCATTTCGATTCTTCTCTGTCGGGACTACTGCGATTTTTCATGATCTCACTTAACAGGTTTCCTCCTTCATATTTAAGAAGACAAAATATACCGCCACGAGGGGTCGATTCTGTAATGATTTTTATGTTAGCTTCTTTTAAAGAGGCTTCCTTTAAAGAGGCTACGATCTTTTCCTGGTCGAATGAGAAACGATTTATTGGGAGGCGAGTGGCGCTGTACCAAGTGCCTGCCTGATTTCCAATCACTTGTTGTAATAATGGGGTTTCCCCGAAGTTAGCAGGATTTAGTTTAGGATTTAGTTTAAAATAGGAAAGTTCTGTGGATTTTTCTCTGCCTAGCTCACGATAAATGGCGTAAATTTCTGTTTTGTCTTTTTCTTTATTTTCACTCGGCTTATTCCAGGAAGTTTCAATTTCATCAGCAGCAGTCGAAATATTTTTGGGATGGTGGATCAATAAATCGTAACGACAATTCCATAATGTTTTTCCCTGTTGATTGTCAGGGGTACGTTCTATCGTAAAATTCCCTGGTAATAGGCCTGCGTAGCGTTTAGCTTCAGTAATCTCCTCTTCGTTTAGGAGTAATGGCATTTCTATTCTTTGCATTTGATTTTTTACCCGGAAGAATTAATTTAAGCAGTTTAGATTAAAAATAATACTCAATCAATAAAAATAATATTTTTTTGAGCAATCTATGTTTTTGTTGATTTCACTATTTGCGCTTCTACGCTAATCCAGGTAAATTAACCCGCTGCTATCGCGGTTATTTAGATTAATAAATGAACAAAGGATAGATTATGCAATTTATTGATACCCTCACAGGCTTTTTTATCAGCACAGCACACGCAGACACGCAAACAGGCGCGTCACAACAAAGTGGTTTTTCATTTTTTATTATGATGGCTGTACTTATTTTTTTCATGTATTTTGCTATTTGGCGTCCGCAAAGTAAGCGAGCAAAGGAACAAAAAAATTTATTAGGCTCTTTAGCGAAGGGCGATGAAGTGGTGACCGTTGGCGGTATTTTAGGGACAATTGCGAAGATCCAGGATAATTATGTCGTGCTTTCTCTCGGGGAACAGATGGATATTACCATTCAGAAATCATCCATTGTGAGCGCGCTGCCCAAGGGTACATTAAAATCAATTGTGCAATAAAATATAAAGGACATGGAAGAACAATATGGTTTTTAATCGTTACCCGTGGTGGAAAAATGTATTGCTCATCGTTGTTATTTTTGTGGCGTTTTTGTATGCGCTTCCTAACCTATATGTCGAAGATCCTGCAGTGCAAATATCACCGGCGAGCGCTGCGGAATCGTTGGATCAAAGCACCATTGATAAGATTAACCAGACACTTTCAAATGCAGACATCTCCTATAAACAATTAGAGCATGAAAATCGCAGTGTATTATTGCGCTTTACCTCAACTGACATTCAACTGAAAGCTAAAGAATTAATTGAGGCAGCACTCGGCGATGATTATTTAGTGGCCCTTAATCTTGAGCCGGCAACACCGCGCTGGCTGCGAGCAATTGGTGCAATGCCTATGAAATTAGGGCTGGATTTACGGGGCGGGATCCATCTTTTATTACAAGTCGATGTCGATGCAGTGATCAAGCAGCGAGTAGAAGGCGATTTAGGAACAATAGGGCAAGAACTGCGTAACGAACGTATTCGTTATTCCAATATTACCCGTCAAGGCAGTAACGGCATTCAAGTTGCTTTTCGAAGTCAAGATGTCTTAGAAGATGCGTATCATTTTTTATCTACGCGTTTTAGCGAATTTACCTGGACTAAGAACACCGCTAATAATCAATTTATGCTGCAAGCAATATTATCACCTGCGGCGTTGCAAGCAGCGCGTCAAGATACTTTAGAACAAGCTATGAATACTTTGCGTAATCGTGTGAATGAATTAGGCGTATCTGAAGCGATAGTCCAGCAGCAAGGCGCAACGCGCGTTGCAGTTGATTTGCCGGGTATTCAAGATATGGCCCAAGCCCAAAATATCTTGGGTAAAACAGCAACGCTTGAATTTCATATGGTGGATACTGAGCATGATGCACGTAGCACGGTGCCGCCTGATACAAAATTATATCCTTATGAAGGGCAGCCGATTCTTTTAAAAAATCAAATTATTTTACGCGGCTCATCGATTACGAGCGCTTCATCAGGTGTGGGTGAAGACGGCAGGCCTTCGGTCAATGTGCGTTTAGGCGGCGGGGGTGAAGGACTATTTGTTAAAACCACTGCAGAAAACATTGGTAAACCGATGGCGACCCTTTATATTGAGGTAAAATCACAAGTCAAAGAAGTCAATGGCCAAAAAGTCATAAATTATATCACTGAACGTAAAGTCATCAGTGTTGCAACCATTCAAAGTGCTCTTGGTAATAATTTTCAAATTACCGGTTTATCAAGCCCTGATGAATCACGTACGTTGGCGCTTTTGTTGCGAGCAGGCGCATTGCCTGCACCTGTAACGCCCATTGAAGAGCGTCAAGTAGGCCCAAGCCTTGGCAAACAAAACATTCATATGGGGGTGTTATCTGTTGAAGTGGGTTTTGCGCTCGTCGTTATTTTTATGGCGCTTTATTACGGGCTCATGGGTTGCATTGCAGACTTAGCACTCTCCATGAATTTAGTGTTGATTGTTGCGATTTTATCGCTATTGGGCGCGACCGTTACCTTGCCAGGTATTGCAGGTATTGTATTGACCATGGGCATGGCCGTTGATGCGAATGTATTGATTTTCGAGCGTATTCGCGAAGAATTGCGTAATGGGAATGGTGTACAAGCGAGCATTCACATGGGATACGAGCGCGCGTTTATGACCATTGTGGATGCAAATGTCACTACCTTAATTGTGGCGATTGTATTATTTAGTTTGGGTTCTGGTACGGTTAAAAACTTCGCGGTGACCTTAACAATTGGTTTGGTCACATCCATGTTTACTGCTATTACGGGCACCCGGGCGGTCGTGAATTGGCTGTATGGCGCTAGACCGGTTAAGAAAATTTCGATTGGGATGAGGGCACATGGAATTTTTTAAACAAAATACGACAATTGATTTTATGGCTCAGCGTAAATGGGCAGCTGTTCTTTCTATTATTTTATTTACGCTTTCGATTATATCGCTTTTGATAAACGGTTTAAATTGGGGACTTGATTTTACGGGCGGCACGCAAATTCAGTTAAGTTTTCCCAACGAAGCCAATCTCAATCAAATTCGTGACAGTTTGCAGCAAGCGGGATTTAAAGAAGCAGAAGTAAAAAGTTACGGCACATCCAAAGATGTATTAGTGAGTTTGTCGCCTAAAGAAGGTGCGGGCGATAATGAAAAAGATGCAACTGCTAACCAAGTGATTGCAGCACTCCCTGATGCTAAAATTCAGCAGGTTGATTTTATTGGTCCGCAAGTGGGGCAAGAACTTGCAACGAAAGGAGCACTTGCGATTGTGGTCGCATTACTCGGCACCATGATTTATATCGCTTTGCGATTTGATCTGCGTTTTTCAGTCGGTTCAACGGTTGCATTGATTCATGATCCTATTTTAATCTTGGGCGTATTTTCTTTTTGGCATTTAGAATTTAATTTGATTGTGCTGGCGGCTGTTTTAACGGTGATTGGTTATTCATTGAATGACACTATTGTTATTTTTGATCGCGTGCGTGAAAATTTTCGTAAGTTACGTAAAGCAGCTCCTATTGAAGTGGTCAATCAAGCGATTAATCAAACCTTGTCCCGTACGATCATGACATCTGTGTTGACGTTAATTGTCGTCTTCGCATTATTTTTCTTGGGCGGAAGCGTATTGCACGGTTTTTCATTAGCATTGATTATTGGTATTATTGTGGGTACTTATTCTTCTATTTATGTTGCAGGTTCTTTATCGTTAGCGCTGGGGCTCACACGGCAGAATTTATTGCCGCTTACGAAAGAAGCGTTGGATGATAGGCCGTGAACGTTATTTTTTAAACATGCGGCTTAATTTTTTTTAGCAATAACTTTAAAATTTTTGGATTACCTGCTGCGATATTGCCGGTTTTTAAATAATCCTCAGCACCCGTAAAATCAGATACAAGACCGCCTGCTTCTTTAATTAATAAAGAACCTGCTGCCATGTCCCAAGGTTTTAAACCCATTTCCCAAAATCCATCTAAGCGTCCGCATGCAACATAAGCAAGATCAAGAGTTGCAGCGCCTGCACGTCTTACATCGCCCGCTAAAGGTAAAAGTGCTTTTAAGCTATCGGTATAAGCTGTAATTAAATCTGCTGAATGACGGAAAGGAAATCCCGTACCCAGCAAACATTCAGATAATTCTTTATGAGTGCTGACACGAATGCGCCGGTTGTTTAGTTGTGCACCCTTACCACGGCTTGCGGTAAATAATTCTTGGCGTATAGGATCATAAATAACGCCATGTTCAATTTTTCCTTTGTAGGAAAGTGCAATGGAAACAGCAAAATGCGGAAAGCCATGGATAAAGTTTCTTGTGCCGTCTAAAGGGTCAATGATCCAAGTATAATCATCCACTCCTTCAGTTTCGCCGCTTTCTTCTGCCAAGATACCGTGTTTGGGATAAGCTTTACGAATGATCGCGATAATATCGCGTTCAGCGTGCTGGTCAACTTCAGTCACGTAATCATTGGGTTGTTTTTCTGTGATTTTCACTTTATCTAAGCGATCAAGTGCACGGATAATGATATTACCCGCAGCGCGGGCCGCTTGGATGGCTATATTGAGAAATGGCTCTTTCATGATGTGATGGCATTTATTTAAGGTCTCGTAGAATAACAAAGTTTTAAGGTAAATGAAAACGTATTAATATACGCGCTATGTTAAATGCTATTCGAATTGTATTAGTCAATACCTCACACCCAGGCAATATCGGGTCTTCCGCGCGCGCGATGAAAACCATGGGGCTTTCGAGGCTTTATTTGGTGGCGCCTAAGCAATTTCCACACCCTAAAGCAACTGAAATGGCATCAGGTGCACCCGATGTTTTAACTAATGCAGTGGTGGTTGATACGTTGGATGAAGCAATTCAAGATTGTCATTTAGTGATTGGGACGAGCGCGCGTAGTCGTACGTTACCTTGGCCCATGTTGACTCCAAAAGAATGTGCTATCAAAACAACAGAAGAAGCAAAGGGCAATGAAGTCGCCATTATTTTTGGCCAAGAACAATCCGGTTTAACCAATGAAGAATTGCATGCTTGCCATTATCACGTCGAAATTCCGGCCAATCCCATCTATAGTTCGTTGAATTTAGCAGCGGCGGTCCAAGTGGTTGCTTATGAATTACGTATTGCAAGTTTAACTGGGCAAGCAGAAAATCAATGGGATTATCCATTGGCAACGGCGGATGAGTTAGGGGGATTTTATCAGCATTTACAAAAAGTATTAGTCGATCTTTCTTTTTTAAATCCAAGCGCGCCGCGTCAATTGATGCCGCGTTTAAAGCGGCTATTTAATCGCGCTCGTCCTGATGTCATGGAAATTAATATTCTGCGGGGAATCTTAGGGTCAATCGAAAAAACAATCAAAAAATAAAACTACGTTCGTTTATAAACGGCAAATCGGTAAACATTGGGTTCTTCAATCGTTGTAAAATAATGATAAGCTTTAAAAGCCCGTTTAAATTTTTGATTGCTTCCAAAATAGTTTAAATAATCTAATTTAATATTATCTAAGTTACCTTTTTTTTCTGCAATATCAATAAAGATTAGCAAAGGTTTTTGGTTGTTAATATCATCTGCAATCATGTTGATAAAAAAATCTTTATACGGAATGGTTGGGCTTTTATCATGTAAGGCATTTACTAACCACCCTTGAAAAGCAAAGCGTCCAGCATAAGTTGCGTTTGCATATTCAACTGCAGGAAATGCGTAGATGGTTGATGTTGCAAAAAATAATATCGGTTTATTACGCGCATGCGCTTCAATAAATTGAATTAAATGATTCATCGGTATTTTGTAAGAAAAATAAGCCCAGCTACTGGTAATAGTGATCCAAAATAATGGGTAAAAGAAAAAAACAAAAGAAAGAACGCTCATTCCGATCCATCGTTCCAATTTATTTAATGCGAGCGCTATTTTTTGATAAAAACCATCGAGTAATAAAAGCAATACTAAGACTGCTAAGGAAAGCGCAGGAAAAATATGATAATACCACCACGCTGATTGAATAAAATAGGCGATCAAGGCGCCAATCAAAGCAGTTAGCAAAACAGCACTTAATGTTTTATGAACGTTAATGGATCGAAAAGCAAAAAATAAAATAAGGGGCATCAGGCAAAATAGCGTGGTGGGTTCTAATAACAATATTAAGCGGGAAGTGTGAAAACCCAACGGATAAATCGGGCGCATTAAGCGCGTGATATCAAAATATTCCGGATAAAAATACTTTGTTGAGCCAAGATAAATTAACACGATGGCAATAATTAGCAATGTTTCTAATCGAAACCACGCAAATAAACGCCGTGTAACTAAAAGATAAAAAAATTCAATTGCTATGAATATGGCTAAAAAATAAGGCTTAATGGAAAAACCGAACCCTGCGAGTAGTCCGCTTAAAAAAATATAACGTTTTT
>AMFJ01000357.1_pt1 | contig 27100 bp, 25 predicted proteins | sample 427208 | NCBI WGS metagenome assembly AMFJ01 (sample SAMN02954298, study PRJNA114691) | groundwater metagenome | biome: aquatic; feature: subsurface aquifer; material: sediment; isolation source: subsurface aquifer sediment | place: USA: Rifle, CO | collected 2008-08 | reverse complement strand
TCATCACGAGGAGGTAAACGACCTGCCTACCGGCAGGCAGGCGTGGTGATCCACTTGATTAATCATATATTTCTTTATTTTTTCAATATTTTTCTTGCTTATTAAGCGTATGGTATGATCGATTTATATTTGATATTTAAATACAAATACAAATACATATCATATTAGCAATATAACCCATACAAAAAATGAAAAAATTTACATTAGCGGAAGCTATAGAAAAATCAAATCGTTGATAAGCAGACCCTTATCCTAAAAAAAGATTTACTCAAGAAAACTTGAAATGTTTCTAATGTTTAATGTTAGATACTCAGAATAAGATTAGATAAGCAAAGGCTTAAGAAATCGTAATTATTTATAATCATTATTGTGGGGGGCGTGATAGCATGGCAACCCACATCACATATTAGACATATCTATTCATATTCTTCAAATAATTTTCCACGAAAATATCCGCCATCAGACTTACGTCATTGAGCTCGTAGATAGCTAATATAGAATTTATGTAATCCCTATCATTGATCTGCAATAAGCTAAATGGAGGCAATCAATTTTTGATGAGCGGAATATTCGAGGCAATTCTAGAAGTTCTCTTATTTATATCCATGAATAATTGAAAATATGGTATGAATACCAGAATGAATAATGATTGTTCAAAAGGATTTTTGATTGCCTGCAGCTTATCTAAAAAAATCTCTAATTGCTCCTCCAATTGAAATTTATTATCTAAAGGGATATATGTTGATCAGCCAATTTTAACCTCATTGCTTCTTATAGTTCATAGATAATCTTCAATAAGCAGTCATTTGGCAAGCAGATTATGGATAATACTGAATACCTGCTTAATGTATAGGATATCATTTCTATTATCAATGATATATTTTATTGCATTCTTATGATTTAATATCATTTGAGACTCAAATTGTGTTTTTCATTCTGCTTCTTGATTGTATTTAATCAGGACTTCTGTATCCAAATAACTATATGTATTTCACTCAAGTTTAGATGATGAAAAACTTATGTCAATCAGTAAATTCTCAATTCACCTTATATTGGTTTTATAATCATATGTTGACAAAAATCATAGCTTGTCATAACTTTCCTTGATTTTCAGATACCTTTCTCATAGAAAAGAAGTTTCATTGGGGATATATTTTCATAGAAAATCAAAATTATATTTTTTTGTCGGTCTCTCAAAAAAATCTTTTTTAAGATATTCTAATGCATAATTTATTCAAATTACCTGATAATTAGTATTCTTACCTTCTTTGGTCTTAATAATTCTTCATTCCTTAATTAATTTATTTAAATTTCTAATAAGTGTTGATTCATTGATATCTCAAAAATATCCCTTGATATTGGTATATGATGATGGTGAATATTTATTCAGATACTCAAGTAATTTATCCGGTGTGGTTAATCTCTTCATTGTTATGCAAGTAATAATCTAAAAAATGCAAGTAATATATTTTGCTTTATTAAGGCAAAAAGTCTCAATAATTATAGAAAATAATCTAAATAATGCAAGTAATAATCTAATAACTTGCATAAAATGTTACAAAATATGTATCTGAATGTAACATTATTTGTAAAATAGTGTTACATTTGTGTAATTATACCTTAACTGACTATAAGAAAGTTTTCGTGCGTGGTATTCGTAATGACGATCTTTCATCACGAGGAGGCAAACGACCTGCCTACCGGCAGGCAGGCGTGGTGATCTAGGATGAACGTCGATTAACGATTAACCGGCACTGGATCCTTCGGTTCCTCAGGATGACATAGGACACGGGTTGCGTCATTCTGAGCGCCCGCAGGAAGTGCTCTTGGGGTGCGCTAGCGAAGAATCTAGGATGAGTAGATGATATTGAATAAAGGGCACTGGATCCTTCGGTTCCTCAGGATGACATAGATGGTTGCGTCATTCTGAGTGCTAGCGAAGAATCCAGGATGTGATGAATGATTAATGAATAAACAATCTGGATTGCTACAGTTTATGCTCCTGGGTACAATGACGACCAACCGCAAGCACTAAACATCATAACCCATCCTTCCGGCGAGCAACGTCTGTTAGTCTCAACAGCTGAAGCATAACCCATCCGCCCTGCGGGCACCTTCCCTATATTAAGGAAGGAAAAAAGCATATATAATGAGGCAGATTATCTTTATTGATTGGTTAACAAATATTTATAAAAACATACTTCGAAATAAGACTGAAAAATATTATCATGTAAGCATTCCTTCCCTGATACAGATTAAGGTGCCGTAGGCGGATGGGTTACTTTTGACTTAACCCATTTTCATTTGACCAAAGCTCAAAAATGGATATATTTTGTCGGCTAAATAATCACAAATAAAATATGAAAAAAATATTAGTCACGTGAGGGGCTGGATTTATCGGTTCTCACCTATGCAGAAGGCTTTTGAACGAGGGAAATGAGGTAATTTGCCTTGATAATCTGTTCACTTGAAATAAATCAAATATCTATGATCTTCTGGATAATCCAAGATTCACATTTGTTTTGTATGATGTAACTCATCCTTTTTGGACACAAGTTGACCAGATATATAATCTCGCTTGTCCTGCCTCCCCTGTCCATTATCAGAAGAATCCAGTGGAAACGGCAAAAACATCTGTCCTTGGGGCTATAAATATGCTAGAGTTGGCAATCAAAGTCAAGGCTCGGATACTTCAATCGTCAACATCAGAAGTTTACGGAGACCCGCTTGTGCATCCTCAATTCGAAGCTTACTGGTGAAATGTCAATCCGATCTGAACAAGGAGCTGTTATGATGAATGAAAAAGGATGGCTGAAACACTGTTTTTGGATTATCATAGAGAATATGGCGCTGACATCAGGATTATCAGGATTTTCAACACTTATGGACCGAATATGCACCCAAATGATGGTCGTGTAGTGTCAAATTTCATCATGCAAGCATTGCAAAACCAAGACATCACGATATACTGAGAATGAAATCAGACAAGGAGCTTCCAATATGTAGATGATTTGATAGAATGAATGGTCGGAATGATGAATAATGAAATATGATTCATCTGACCTGTGAATATCTGAACCGAATATGAATTCACTATAAAAGAATTATCTCAGATGGTTCTGGAACTTTTGCCAGAGAGCTCTAGCAAGCTAATTTTCAAAGATCTTCCATCAGATGATCCGAAGCAAAGAAAAGCTGATAATTCGCTTGCAAAAGAAAAACTAGATTGGGAACCGAAAGTTGAATTGAGAGAATGATTGGTGAAAGCTATAGAATATTTCAGGAGGTTTGTTTAGATTTATTTTTTTAAAAATTATATTATGGATTTTTTAATTTGTTTCAATGAATGATTCTATAAATATTGATTAACGCTTATTTATTCAGTCATAAAAAATAATAAAAATGTAAAATGCAATTTTCATATTATTACAGATTCCTTAAGCGAAAATGCAAAAAAGAATATTAAAAGACTTGAAAATGCTTCTACTTGAATATTTATTCATGAATTTGACATAAGCGAATTTGAAAATTTGAAAACTTGCGTTCACTTGAATAAATATGTGTATCTGAGATTAATGCTAGATAAAATTCCTAATATAAATAAGTTATCTAAAATAATATATCTGGATTCGGATATGCTTTGCATAAAACCAATTGAGGACCTTAAGGATATTTCCCTCGGCGATTGTATTGTATGAGCTATGTGATCAAAGCCCGATGAAAATATAGAAAGAAAAACTACTTTGAATACTAGCAATTATTTCAATTCGTGATTCATGATTATAGATGTAAATAAGTGGATAGATTTTTGAGTTTCAGAAAAAACTCTTTCTTTCATAGAAAAAAACCCTAAATTATTACAATTTCTGGATCAGGATGGCTTAAACGTGGTTCTGGATAAAAAAGTACACTTCCTTGATGTCAAATATAATTATCCATATCACAATCTAAAAAATATGAGTTATTCTGATATATGTGTGATTCATTATGCATGAAATATCAAGCCTTGGAATTGTTATTATTATTTGAGGTGATGAGTTGTGTATACCTATTACTATAGTCTGGCAAATAAAAGCCCTTTTGCATTACTTAAGATTCTGAGTCAAAGTATTTCGTTTGTTATTATGAAGAGCGACTTATTGCAATATGCAGTGAGGCATGTATTCTTATTTTTAAAAGCAAGAAAGAAACAAAGCTAATCTGGCATTATCAATCTATCTATATGCCTTTAAAAATGATTTTCTCATAAATGTGTTTATAAGATTTTCTTAAATATCTTATAATTTTTGAATTACTGTAGATGATCTCAATTATATAGTGGATAAAAATATTTATCTTAAGCCTTATGAATTGCTCATTATAAAAATATCTCATATAACTTTTCGAGAATCCCTGAAGATGTAATGTGTTGAACTTTATGGCAACCTCTTTGGTTCAATGCAGAAATCAGTAAACATGTCAGTTTTTCAGAATTATTTTTTTTGAATTTAGGAATGGTTTGAATGTGACTGGATTAAAGTCGAAGTCCTTGAAAAAATCAGGAAACAGGGACCCAAAGTCATAATTGCCCAATGTTGAATTAAAATTTGCATCATAGATGCTTCATCAAATTATCTCTGAAATATTGAATATTTTAGGGTTTACGCTTTTGTATATTCAAAATAGATACATGTCTGAAACTCATCAGGTTGTTTGGATTTTGCTGTATTCTGAAAAAAATCTCTCTAGATAATCCAATTTTTTATTATCTTTATAGTAATCTAATATAAATTCACAAAAGTCAGATATTGATTGTTGATTGTTGAAATATGACGTATGTCAGCTAGATCAGACGTAAGCTAAGTCAAAATCCATAATTTTATTGAATCTGATTATCTCATCCGATACATTTGTATAAAGCAATATATCAGAATCTATATATATAAACTTATCGTAGTTATTTTTATTTGCAAAATCTCTCAATATGAACCATCTTTGGAAACAGAATAATTCATATTGATACGAGTTTCCACTCAGATGTTTATAGCTCTTATTAATATCTTGGATAGATTCTTCGAAATCAGATATTAACAAATGCTTTACTCAGAGCTTATTTCATAGGAATTTATTGGCGCTGTCTCAAATGAGATATATCTCGCTCTCTGCATTGAATTTTTTAGCCTGTAAAATGGAATATTCAAGATAGGACTGGTATCATTTATGTATAAGTATGATTGGTAATGGCTGCATATTTAGTTTATTATGAATATGGATGATAGGAACATTATTAGATATTTTTTTGAAAATCAAGATTTAATCAAAATATGTGAGAATCAAGTATCCTGACTTAAAATCATTTGATATTTATCTTAAATTTATATACTTGATGGACTACAATGCTATATAAAAATATAAAAATGAAAAAGGCCCTGATAACATGAATAACCTGACAAGATTGAGCATATTTAGCCCAACTGTTGCTTGACAAATGATATGAAGTTCATTGAATTAAAAGAAGAAATAGTCTTCTTAATACCAATAGAATAGACCATCTTTATCAAGACCCCCATAACCCTGAAAGAAGACTTTTCTTACATTATTGAGATTTGACAGATTCTACCAATCTCATCAATTTGATTTGAAATATTAGGCCAAATGAAGTGTATAATTTGGGTGCGCAATCCCATGTTCAGGTAAGTTTTGAAATACCAGAATATACCGCTAATACAGATTGAATAGGTACATTGAGGATACTTGAAGCTATAAGAATCAATAAGCTTGAAAAACACACTAAGTTCTATCAGGCTTCGACTTCTGAATTATTTTGATGACTTGAATATAATAGGCCGGAAAATTGATATAATGAAGATTCACCGATGCATCCTAGAAGTCCCTATTGAGTTGCAAAATTATATGCAATGTGGATAACTAGGAATTATAAAGAAAGTTACAACATGTTTGCATGCAATTGAATCCTTTTTAATCATGAGTCTCCCCTGAGGTGAGAGACATTCGTTACAAGGAAAATCACTCGTGCCGTGGCGCAAATACATCTTGGTATGCAAGATAAATTATACCTTGGAAACCTTGATGCCAAAAGAGATTGGTGACATGCAAAAGATTTCGTTGAAGCTATGTGGATGATTTTGCAACAAGATAATCCTAATGATTACGTAATTGCTACTTGAGTTGCAAATACTGTAAGACAATTTGTTGAGTGGTCTTTTGAGGAAGTTTGAGTCGTAATTGAATGGAGATGAGAAGGTGTTAATGAGAAAGGTTTTGATAAATCAAATTGAAAATGCTTAGTTGAAGTCGACCCAAAATATTTCAGGCCAGCCGAAGTGGATTTCTTGCTTTGAGATCCTTCAAAGGCCAAAAAAGAACTTGATTGGACTCCTAAGCATACCGTTAGAGATATGTGTATGGAAATGGTGAAATGCGATCTGGATATTTTTAAAAAACAAAAAATACTGAAAGAACACTGATATGATATACTTAATCAATACGAATAAATTAAAAGATTCTAATATAATAAAATGAGAAGATTTATTGATATTTATAAGAATTTATCAGAAGGACCAAAAAAAGTTCTCCATAACATGAATTGGCTTTTTTTTGATGTGGTTTTAAGGGTTTGAATAAGCTTCTTTGTGTGAACTTGGCTCGCAAGGTATTTCTGACCACTCAATTTCTGAATCTATAATTATGCTCTTGCCTTTGTTTGAATATTCTGATTCATTGCAAACTTATGATTAGATGGTATTACAATAAAGGAATTAGTTGATAAACATGAAAAAAAAGATGAGATATTAGGATCTGTATTTTTCTTAAAATTAATATGAAGCATAATTGCAATTATCATAATTAATTTATTATCGTATTTTTTATTTTACAAGAGTCAAATTCAGACACTTACAATTTTCATTATTTCCCTCTGATTTGTGTTCCAGACTTTTAATGTCATTAATCTATATTTTCAGTCTAAAGTCGAGTGAAAATATAATGTTATTGCAAGTTGAAGCTGATTCCTTGTATCAAATATACTAAAGTTGGTTATAATATTTAATTGACTTGGGGTTGTTTATCTTTCAGCAATATATCTTATTGATTTTATAATATGATCATGGGTCTGAATTTATATTTATTACAAATATGCGAGACATAATATTTTTAACTGGAGCATCAATAGGCTAATAGTAAAGAAGATGTTCATAAGATGACTTCCACTCGCTTTATCCAGCATAGCAAATTATATATTTCTCAGAATAGATCAATTGATGATATGAAATATGATGACGAGCAGAGAAGTTTGACTATATTCAGTATCGGTAATAATTTCTGATTCAACCCTTAATTTTTTTTGAATAGTCTGACCCTCACTCTTCCCAGCACTTATTGCTTCAAAAAAAATTAGTCTTGATGTATATATGCGCAGATTAAAAATGTATTATAGCCTTTTTTCTATAATCTGATTTTGACTGGTTTTACCGATTTACCTGCTTTCCGATCAGATAATATTGATACTATTTTGAGATAATTATATAGAATCGATTATTGTGTTAAAGATTTATATATGGTCAGTGATCGCAACAGCTATAATGATCCCTTTACATCAGCATATGATTAATGAAAAGGTTATCTCTTACTCACTATATTCAATATCCGCATGAGCCTGATTGTCTGTAATCATGAACTATTTTCTTATTCCAAAGTTCTGACTTACCTGAGCTGCATACTCCACAACAATTCCAGCTTTCTTTTCTCTTTTCATCTTTCTGTTCTTCAAAAAGACGCGAAGCATATTTATATTCTGACTTAAATCATTTAATCCCCTTATTTTGCTTAAAATAATCCATAAAAAGATTTAATTACGGTTATAGGCAATTTAAAAAGATAAATTTGATTATTTTAAGGCTTCATTATAATCTTTAGGTTTATTTTTTCACTATAAATCATGATTCAGGACAATGTAGGAAATATTCTAGCTGAAATAAATTCAGTGCTAACTAAGATTAATCAAGAAGAGTGCGATATTTTAATCCAAACAATTCTAAATTCGGATAAAATAGTTTGAGTTTGAGCTTGAAAAGTTTGAATGGCGACAAAATGATTCATAATGAGATTATGACATTTTGGACATAATGCCTGGTTTTTGTGAGACACTACTGTTCCTCATGTGTGAGAATGAGATACACTTCTGGTTGTATCATGATCATGAGAGACACAAACCATATATGATCTTGTGCAAATATGAAAAAATAATTGAGCCAAGATTGCTCTCATAACTTGAAATCCAGATTCAAGAATGTGAAAATTGGCTGACATAATCTTAAAAGTTACTGCACCATCAAAAACAAAAGAAGTTGACTGATTCAAATCAATTCAGCCAATGACAACCTTAAACGAACAAAGCTTAATAATCTTATTTGACGCGTTGGTATTGGAGATGATGGCAAAAACATGAGAGACGCATGATTCAATGTGGTGAAGACATTCAAATTTAGAATAATTTTATTATAAATAAAGAAAATATATGAAAAAATATCTACTGACAGCATCTCTTGTTTGTGCTGACATGCTTAATTTGTGAGATCAGGTAAGAAAGCTTGAAGAAGCAAAAATCGATTATATCCATATTGATGTTATGGATTGACATTTTGTTCCTAGATTTTGAATTATCCCTGAAATAGTCCAGCAAGTAAGGTCGATTACAGATATTCCAATGGATGCTCATATGATGACAAATGTACCAGAGTTATACATCAAACAATTTATTGATGCTTGAATCAATGTTTTAGCTGTTCATGTTGAAGATAATCCGAATCTCCACAGAACAATCAAACTGATAAAAGATGCTTGATGAAAAGCTTGAGTCGTGCTGAATATGGCTACACCACTGAATGTCCTAGATTATATAATGGATGATATCTCTATGGTTATGCTTATGTGAATCAATCCTTGAATTGTTTGACATAAGATTATACCTTGAATCTATCAGAAAATCAGAGACTTAAAAGAAAAATTGAAAGATCATCCAGAAATGCTTATAGAAATCGATTGATGAGTAACACCCGAAACTCTACCCGAAATGATAAGATGTTGAGCTAATATGTTCGTTTGCTGAACCTCTACCATATTCAAACCTGCAGACCAGGTAAAAGAAAAAACATTAGAGCTAAGAGAACTTATTGACAAATCAATTTGATAATAACTCAAAAAAAATAAATGAATTTTAAACTTCTGATAACAACTTCTTGAACCGGGTCCAGACTTGGAAATTTAACCAAGGAAACAAATAAATCAATAATTAAAGTGTGAGATAAGGAAATTATTTCATATATTCTTGACATGTATCCTGATGACATCGAGATTGTTGTGACACTATGATATTACGGAGATAAAGTGAAGGATTTCCTTGAAGTGAACTATCCTGATAGAAAGATAGAATATGCTTATGTGGATAAATACGAGTGAGCCTGATCAAGCCTGTGATATTCGATGCTCTGTGCTAAGGATTTTTTGGATTGCCCATTCATATTTCATTGCAATGACACAATTGTAAATGATTACAAACCTCAAGTTAATCATAATTGGGCATGATGATTTAAAGTGGAGAATTCTGAGCAATACACTACGTTTAAAGTAGATTGACCTGAAATAACCCAATTTAACACAAATAAGTGAGCTGCTATTTTTGACTATGCGCATATCTGAGTAGTTTGAATTTATGAATACGAAAAGTTCTGGAATATTTTGACTCTTATGTATAAAAATAATCCAAATCAATCTTCATTAAATGATGTTTTTGTATTGTATGAGATGCTGAATACATGATCTGAAATCAGCTTTATAGAATTTACCAGTTGGTCAGATACCTGAAACATTGAATCTTTAGAAAAAACAAAAGAATATATTAAAAGTTTATAATTTTAAATATTTATAAAATGGCACTGAAGGTATTAATCCCAACTTGATGAAAATGAGTTGATTTATGAGATATCACTAAATATCTGAATAAGGCATTAGTGAAAATCGGTAAAAAACCGTCTATTTCATACATTATAGAATCTTATCCTTCAGATACTGAATTTATAATAACAACCTGATATTATGGAAGCCAAGTTAAGGATTTCCTGAAAATAGTTTATCCTGAGAATAACATTACTGTAGTTGATGTTGATGTTTATGACTGACCTGGAAGCAGCATCCTATATTCTATGTCAAAGGCAAAGCCTTATCTGCAGTCCCCTTTCATATATCATGCTTGCGATACTGTTGTTTTGGATAAAATCGATTTTAAGGATTCTAATTGGATTGGATGATTTAAATGAGAATGATCATCTAATTATGCATGATTCAATGTAACTTGAAAAGAAGTGGATAAGATTTATGATAAATGAATCATCGACCCGGATTATATCCATATTTGATTAGTAAAAATAAATGATTTTGAAAATTTCTGGAATATTGTCGATAGCCTATTGAAGAATAATAATGAAACATTGAATGATATTTCAGTTATCAATTCCATGATCAGGAATTGAAGCGGATTCAGCTTGAATGTTTTTGAGAAATGGTATGATACTGGGAATGTAGATTGACTTAATAAGGCAAGAAGAGAAATACATGACAGTTTTCATATTCTTGATAAATTAGAGGAATCGATATATATCTATGATGATTTTGTCGTTAAATTCTTTTACGACAAATCACTTTCAGAAAAAAGAGTAGAAAGGGCAAGATTATTAAAATGACTCGTTCCGAATATTGAATGACACGAAAATAATTTCTTCCGTTATGAATTCGCAGAATGAAAGCTTTACTCAAGAACAGCAAATCCTCAGAATTTCAAAGATTTCTTCATTTGGTCTAAGGAAAATCTCTGGAAAGAATCAAATGAGGTTTCACAAGAAGAATTCAAGAAAGTGTGTCATAACTTCTATCATAAAAAAAGCATTGAGAGAATTGATAAATTTCTAAATAATCACAATCTTGTCGATGAATCGAATATCATTAATTGAGAACATGTACCCTCAATAAAGGAACTATTCGAGAAAGTGGATTTTGATTGGCTTTGCAGTTCAAAACAAACATTTTTCCATTGAGATTACATATTGGATAATATCTTGCAAACTGAGAATTGATTCTCTTTGCTTGACTGGAGACAGGATTTCGGATGACTATTGCAATCCTGAGATATGTATTATGATCTTTCAAAACTAAATCATAACCTCACAGTTAATCATGATTTGGTAAATGCTGATTTATTTACAATTGAAAAAAATTGAAATTCTGTTAATCTGGACATAAATAGAAGAGAGAATCTTGTGCAATGTCAGAATTCATTGCATAAAATGATTATAGAAAACTGATTTGATTTAAAGAAAGTTAAGATTCTGACAGCAATTATATGGCTTAATATGTCACCTTTGCACCACCACCCATTTGATAAATTCCTATTTTATTTCTGAAAACTGAACCTATGGAGAGCTATAAATGAGAACAACTAATAAATAATATCAATACAGTAATATTTGATATAGATGGTGTTTTCACTGACTGAAATTTTATATATACAAATGACGGTAAATTCTGAAAAGTATTCTGACCTCATGATGCGGATTGAATTAAGCTTCTCAAAAAATTCAATATCAATATCCAATGCATTTCAGCAGATAAAAGATGATTTGCAATAACCAAAAAAAGAATTTCTGATGATATGTGATTGCCTCTTGAGCAAGTAAGTGAATGAGAAAGGCTTGATTGGCTAAATGCTAATTTTGACCTGAAGAACTGCATATATATGTGAGACTGACTGCATGATGCAAAAATATTTGAATACGCTTGATATTCTATTGCTCCCGCAAATGCATTTTATCTAACGAAGGAGAAAGCTGACTATGTAACACAGACAAACGCCTGAAGCTGAGCTGTTCTTGAGGCTGTGTTGCATTTATTAGAAAAGTTTTATAACTATAAATTTTAAATTATGGAATATATAAATAGAAATAAAAGCCTTATAACCTGAAAAGAGAATCTTGAACATTTGTACACATTTAAGGATTTTCCAGTATTTATATGAACAACAGAATGACCAAGTAATGAAGATTTAATTGCAGATATGTCTTTTTCTATATGCAGAAATACTTGATTTATTCAGCTTAACAAAGTTTTGCCATTAGAAGTTATTTATAGCTGATATCATTCCGAAGCACTTTGATGAGTATGGGAACGGCATCATGCAGAATTTATTGATTTTGTCTCAAAATATGGATTGAATAATATACTTGAAATATGAGGATCAAATTGATATATGGCAAAAAAATATACAACTTTAAATCATAACTCAAAATGGACTATAATTGAACCAAATCCAAATATAGAATCAAACGCACAAATTAATGTTATAAAATCTATTTTTGACAATGAAACAATAATCCCAGAGTGAATCGATTGAATTGTTCATTCACATGTAATAGAGCATTTATATTATCCTTTAGACTTAATTAAAAGCATTTCTGATTCAAGTAAAGAATGAATGCTGCAAATATTTTCAGTACCAAACCTTTATGAGTATTTAAAACAAAAATTTACAAATTGTATGAATTTTGAACATACAACTTTCTTGACCGAATATTTTATCGATTATCTAATGTCTTTGCATTGATTTGAGATACTTGAAAAAAAATATTTCGATAAACATAGCATTTTCTATGCAACTAAAAAAATTAGTCAAAAAATTGAGTTTAATTTTGAATCCAAATACGATCAATACAAAAAAATGTTATTAGATTACATTGATTTCAATAATCGTATAATAACAAATTTTAATTCTCAATTAGCCATTACTGATTCAGAAGTCTATTTGTTTTGAGCTCATGTATTTTCGCAATACCTTTTAAATCAATGAATTAAAACTTCTAATATTATTTGAATTCTTGATAATTCTAAAATTAAGCAATGAAAAAGATTATATGGATCGAATTTTAACATATTTTCACCTGATGTTCTTAAGGGCAAATCTGATGTTGTCGTTATTTTAAAAGCTTGAGGCTACCAGGAGGAAATACGAAAACAGCTGCTTGAAATTAATCCAAATATTGAAATTTGGGAATAATATTTAACAAATTTAAGATGATAATTCTTCATAATCCATATACAAAAACCTTCTTCTGACAAACCTTATCTGGTTTTATTTTGAGGAATAATGTTACAAAAAAAAGCCAAAAGTATAGATATGTATTAGATTATCTGTGAAGAAATTGAATAAAGTTCTGAATTTACACTGATAACATAGAAACTTCATTACCACAATCATTTAGAAATAAATTAATAATTAAGCTCGAGATATATTTTTGGTTATTATTAAAAAATATCAATCCCCTCAATGTAAAAATTATAGATGATATGTCTAAAATTGGTAAAGAAGATATATTTTTCTCTTTTTCCTCGAATACATTGGATTCAGATTATCATTGAGTTGATGAGATAGCAGATTTAGATTTTATAAAAATATTTCATTTCACGCATTTTGTACAAAACACTTCTTTGGTTGCAAAAAACTTTAAAAGATTGAAAGCTGACTTTATTATAGCTGAAAATAATTTAATAAATTCTAAGTATTTCCAAAATTTCTTTAAATCTTATAATAAAAACACATATACTCTTCCTTTTGTATTCTGAAAAAAGTATTTAAATAATACCCATTTTTCAGAAAGACAAAATAAATGTCTGTCATCGTGAGCGGTGATTAACATTAACGATTATGAGTTAATATTTGATGATTGTCGTGCATTCTATGAAAATGATACCCTTCAGCCCATTAGAAAAGAAATATTGGATAGGTGACATGAATTGAAACCAGTAATAGATACGATAAGTTTAGAATTTAAGCCCAAAAGATTAAAGAATAACTTTATTCAAAAAATGGCCAATCTAATTTTCTGAACAAAACTAGCTTATTTTGACTTTGATATTGTAAAAAAATACAATCAATACAAGATGTTTATCTGCTGAGAAGAGATTAATGATATGCCTGGAATTTGATTCGTAGAGGGAATGGCTTGCTGATGTGCTTACATTTGAATAATTGATTCGATGTATACTGACTTGTGAATGATCCCTTGAATTCATTATATCTGACATAACTGAACACTTGATGATGTAATAGAAAAAATAAAATATTATCAAGAACATCCTATAGAGTTAGAAGAAATCGCTAACAACTGATATAAATTCGTAACCGAGAATCTTAATTGAAATACGGTAGCTGAAAAATTCTATAATGATCTTATGAAATTAAGCAGAGATTATAAAGATAGTAATTACAATAAAAAAAATCTAATTTTTAATTGCTCATTTGTAAAATGAAAAATCTAGCCTTTATCCTCTATAGGAAATTACAATTGTTCAAGTGATTCAATAAGATATGACTGCGTTCTATCATAGCCAAATGAACCGTTATTGCAGGTAAAAATTTTATTGAAATCTGAGAAAATTCTACCATCTGAAGAAACTCATCAATATATGTTACTTGAAACCATAGCGGTGTTAAATTTTCACCTTTATTGCGGATTTGAAATAATGTTTGTCTCTGAGCAAACACCTTTATTGCCTGTATTGATGAAGTGGTAATTGATGATAATGTATTGACATCTGAGAGGATATTTATCTCTGACCACATTCACAGTTATGATAATGTTAATATTCCAGTCGCTAAACAGGATTTGGCAAAAAGGTGAAAGGTTCTAATTAAGAGTGGAGCTTTTTTGTGAATCAATTGTGTAATAATGCCTTGAGTAACAATATGAAAAAATTCCGTGATTTGAGCTTCAGCAGTTGTATATAAAGATGTTCCAGATTATAGCGTTGCAATATGAAATCCTGCAAAAATCATAAAAAAATATAATCCATTAACAAAAAATTGGGAAAAATATGTCAGCTAAACTTATAAATATCCTTCTTCCAGTTTATAACTGAGAATCTTCGCTTGAAGCATGTCTTGAAAATATTTCATGACAGATAATAAATGATGAGCTTTGAAAATATATAGATATTGTTTTGTGTGATGATTGTTCCAGTGATAGTTCTCCTGAGATCATAAAGAAATTCACAGAAAAATATGAATTTATAAAATCTTATCCAAATGATGCAAATTTATGAATGGATGGCAATTTCTATAATTGTGTAGAGAAATCAAATTCAGAATATGTTTGGTTTTGCTGACAGGATGATATTTTCTTGGTGTGAGCTTTGAAGCTAGTTGCAAATTCACTACTTGAGAATAAAGATATTTGATTGATGTATTTAGATTATTTTCAGTATAATGAGGAATTTGATAAGGTAGTATGTGATTCTATGATAAAAAATATTTCAACATGAAATGTCGAAATCAACAAAGAGCTAGTTATTTTCAGCAGTAGCAAAGAGTACTTTAATGCCCTTAATGATGTTCCAGGTTTTTTACCGGCAACTGTTATGAAAAGAGCTTATTGGAATGAAACTGATGCAAAGAGGTTCTTCTGAACTTATTTTGTTCAATATTGAGTTTTCTTGCTTAATATGAATGAATGAAAAATTGGAATTATAAATAAGCCTATCATAAAATGATTGATTCCATCGGATTGATGGCAAAAAAACTGAAATAAACTTTTTGAGATTACTATCTGATGAATGAAAGCAAGGACAATCGTCAATAATGACAAAAGAAGTCCTTTTATCCAAGGTACTTTTGAAAACTACAAGAAAAGATTCGTATCACAATATTTCAAACTTATTGTCTTATGTAAAGTTTATGGTTTGAAACTTAAAGAAAATCAACTAAATGATTTGAAATTTATATTTTGAAATTGAATGCTATATAAGCTTTATCTGATGCCACTAGTTTATATTCCCTGTTGATCAATATGTAAAAAAATCATTGCATACATTAATTCAATCAGAAGAATTTAATCATTATAAACTTTCTTTAGCCTTTCCTTAAATACCTCCTGACTATAATTATTCAAAGCATAATCATAAGCCTTTATAATATATTCATTATATGATTTTTCATCTAATGAAAGTTGTTTTATTTTATCCGCTAAATCCTCACTATCCCCTTCTCTGAACACCAGTCATCTGTCTCAGATAACTTCTGGTATTGCTCAGCTAGAAGATCAGATTACCGGTACTCACGACGCCATCATCTCAACTAGAACTCTTCAGAATTGTTCTTCCCAATAAGATTTGGATAGAGAAGCAAGTACAAAAATATCGAATTCCGCAATATATTTCTTAAGATTAGAATATTCTACTTTTCAGATAAAATTAATCCTATCGCTGATCTCTAATTCTCGTGTTAATTTTTCAAAATATTCTTTGTCTGCTCAATCTCATATCAGTTCCAGACTATAATTTTCTCATAGTATCTTTATCGCTTCTATGAGATTTTGTATTCATTTGTCTTTGAGTAGCCTTCATATGAATCATATTTTGAATTTTGATTTTCAATTTACTGAATGCTTAATGAATTCAAAATTAGAAAAATCAACTCACCAATAGATTTTAGATATTCTGTCAGTCCTTACTCAGAATTTATGAACCTCAGAAACAGCTTGTTCATTTGCACAAATGACCTTATCAATATGTTTTGCACTGTATTTTCAGAAATAACTATGAGGAATTTTATTTGTCCAATCTAGGTTTTCCCATGAGAAATTCATAACCTTAATACCTTTATTTATCATGTTTCTGAAAAATATCGCTTCAGCAAGCGTTGGAGAAAAAATCTCAGTATAACAATGAATGATATCGGGTTTAAAATCCTTAATTGTTTTAAATAAATCATATCAGTAAAGGGTTCGCAAGAAAGGATTTTTATCGCTAATTAAATTTAAAGGTCTGACTGTAATGTTTTTGAATTTTTCAAAATCAAGATTCCTAAAGATTCATTCTCAAAATCATAGTCAATATTTGATTTTATATGGACAAACAAATTTTATCTCAAAATCCCCTCAAAAAGAGTTGTACAATTTGGCTAGATTTGAATCAGCAGGGAGTGATTGATGTATTATTAATATTTTTTTCATATTAATCTTTTCTTATAATTAGGCTAATATTCGGAGTCAAGATTTTTCAATATACTCATCAATTGATAATATATATACATAATATCAATAAATGCAGGATTTTCTGTAAGATGATTCTGACAAAATTTATTAATTCATATGGGGGGATCCTGTATCCTTGTAAGATGATGTTTTTTGGAGTTACACCAATATTTTCTGATAATTGGATCAATGAATTCGATGTAAATAGGCAGGTATGAGTAAAATCAGAATACCGTTCCACCAAAGAAAGAAAATTATTAGCATTTGGCACAGTGATTATAACATGTCATCCCTCGTTTAATAAAGAAAATAGAAAAGCAAGCAAGCCATTCTGTTGATTGACAGGTACGTGTTCAAAAACTTGAGTTAAGAAAATCAGATCATAGTTTTCAAGTTCTTCTTTTAATTCTGTGATGCTGTCGTTCAAGAGTATCGTTTTTTTGATTTTATACAATCCTATATTGTGATTCAGGATTGATTCATCATTATCCACAAGTGTAATATCTTCTACTCAACACTTATTCATGTAATCCACAAATTCTCACATTCAAGGTCATATTTCTAATACCTTCAAATTATTTTTCTTAGATATGAATTTGCTGAAATTATGCCTGATATAATCTTGTTTTCTGCTAAAAGTTTTTTCATCATATCTATTTTTGAGATAATCAATATAGTCCATAGTGCAAATTTAATTATTAAAAAATTCTTTAAGTAATTTAACTGAATTGTTCCATTCAAATTTATCAACATTAGCAGAGTTATAGTCTGTGTCAGAGTTAGCAATTTTCCTCAAGATTTTCAATGCCTCTGCAGCATTGTCATATCTCAATTCATCGGGAATGGTTTCCTTAAGTCATCAGCTATTGTTTCATACTACATACGTTCAGCACGCCATTGCTTCGACTGGCACTATTCAGAATGGCTCATTTTCTGATGCAAAGATTATTAATTTTGCTCTCTGATAAAAACCTGGCAATTCTTCATCTGATATATTCAAAAAAACTACTTTTATTTCAAGTCAAAGTTCCTTCACTTTATTCTTGAGCAATTCTTTTTCTTCTCATTCTCATCAAATTTTAAGCGTATAACCGGGAAATTCCTTAACGAATTCTGCGAATAAATCAATTACAAATCATACATTCTTAAATTTTGTAAGTCTACTTAAGACTCAGATGTATTTTTCTTTTGGAATATTTTTATCGATATGAAATCTGCTTCAATCAAAGCCGGGATAAATGATTCAGTCAGCTCTGCCATAAACATTTAGCACTCATTCTTTCGAAAAATTGCTATTCACTAAAATATAATCTGATGCTTTTGTTAAATATACATCGATTATTTTAAGAGCTGGATTAAGTATTTTTGCAATAAACCTCTTCGGTATGCTGTTTATTGAGTCTATCCATTTTTTGCTATGGATAAACGCGCTAGGTTCATGGCACATGAATACCAATCTTGTGTTTTTGTGTATTAGCTTGAATATGAATCAAAACCAATTTACAGGGAATACCTGCGGGAATAAAATAAAGTCTCAGTCTAGGTTTTTTCTAAGTAAATTAATCTCCTTAAATACTCGGCTCAGCCAAACTGGATAAAAAAGCCAAAAAAGAAATGTTGATGTCAGTGGCATTTTCACCTCAATGAAATTAATATCCTCAACCCTGTAATCTGATATCAATTCTTCTTTCAGCGGTCAGGATATTATGTATATCCTATAATTTTGTTCTCTAGAAAGATATTTTGCTGTTTGCAGAGCAAAATTCCCTGCTCATCAAGGAAGTATAAAATGCGGATGGAGGTAGACTATATTTTTCATTATAATTAATAATGCAATCTTAAGAAAATGAGTATGTATTACCTTGTTAGACCATAAAATGATTATGTGCCGATTAGGGTTGAAATTGATCCAATTATCTCATCTACACTAACATGATTCATACAAGAGTTGTCAGGGAATTTACAATTCCTTTGCTCGCAGGGCTGACAATCGAATTCATGATAAAGTATCTTAATGTTTTTATTGTTCGGAGCAAATAATTTTCTGTCTCAAGGTCAAAAGAGGATGATTCATTTATGATCAAGCATATCGCACAAATGGGCAGTAGAAGTATCGTGGCCTATAAATAATACAGAACTATTTATTATGTCAATAGTTGATTCCCAGCCTTCAGATTTTGCAATAATTACCTTCTCAGCATTTGAGATTTTGTTCAAAATTCTCTTGCAAAGCAATTCTTCAAATGAATCCGCACAAAGAAGTTTAATTATTAATTCACTACGTCATCAAATTATCACTTTGATTAATTCTGCATATTTTTCTTCTGGCCATCTTCTAAACGTCCATCTTCATCATCCTGGCTGGATGCAGATATATTTAAGGCCTGAGTCAAGCCTTTTAATTACTCAATCCTTAATAATACAAGCAAGGTCAGTCTTGATATCTGTAGCTTTGATGGAAGAATAATTGTCAATTATATAATCCATGAGGCAAATATCATGATTTTTCTCGTTCAAATCCTTATCGAAAGGAACTTTTTCATCTATATAAAAACTTCAACCTCAGATGTTGTAAGAAATTATTTTGCGAGCATTCAGGTCATTAAGCAACTTTAAACTGAATAAATCTCACCTTAAATCGATTCAAAGATCAATTTCATCTTTAAGTTTGAATATTTGATTTAAATCGTCACTGTCTCAATTATTTTTTTGAAGATATTGAGTTTTCGATCTGATAAATTTTGGAAGCCAAAAATTTGGGTCAATTAAATAGATTTTTTCAAAAAAATCTTCTTTTATTATATTGAAAATAGATTTTATTCATTTAGTTCAAATTATATGAATTTTGGCTTTCGGAAAGGCAATTTTTATACGAACAAGCGATGGTAATGATATGATGAAATCTCAAATCATATCTCTCCTGATTACAAGGATATTATTGATATCAGATGTTTTTGACGCTTTTATATTATTAGTCCTCTTTTTAAATTTGAAAATGACATAATAATACATTTCAAATAACTGAAATATGATCTTAATTTTTATATCCTTATATTTTATGAACTTGTTTTTTTTCATTATATCTTCAGTAAGGCAAGTAATTTATAAACTGTAACTATCTTATAATAATTAAATTTATGCATAAGTAAGCTGAATTTATATTTTCAGCGTGCATATTTCTTCGCAATCCTTAATTCATCAGAGAATTGCTTCTCGAATCTGCTTCCGCTCTTGCTTGTCTGATAGAAACGGAAATTGGCAATATTTAAAGGGATGTATACCGGATTTCAGAGTTTTCATAATCTGAGCCAATATTCATAATCCATGCATAGATGCTCATTTACATCAAATAATCAAATCTTGTCCATAGCCTCTTTTTTCCAGAATACTGTCATCTGACTGATGAAGTTCTCGCTTAATATCTTAGCATATGAAAAACTAGCTCCAGTGAAATTCTTGTATGCTGTAATCCATTTTCTGATTTCCTTATCTTCTTTATCAATGATCCTGCATTTTCAGTAACACCAAGAGGATTCTCAATTTCATAAATATCTAATGACATTTTCGAGTGCTCATTCTGCATATGTATCATCGCTATTCAGATATGTCAAGATATCTCAGGCGGCAAGCTTCAGTCACTTGTTAATGGCATCAGATTGTCAGCTATCCTTTTCGCTCTTCCAGATGAAATCTATCTTATTGCATCAAATCTTAAGTTCTCCGCTCTTGATAAGATTATCATATTTCTTTATTATCCCAACACTTCAATCTGTTGATAATCAATCCATGATAATATACTCAAGATCAAAGTCTCAAGCTTGTGTTATTACTGAAAGGATTGTTCTTTCTATGAATTCCTCTTGATTGAAAGAAGGAGTTATTACGGATATTTTCATTATTTATAAAAGAATTTCTTATAGATTAATTATAATATATAATTTTTATCAGCTCTTTTTCATCATACACAGCAAATCATTTTTGTAAAATCTTATCCTTAAATAATGGATTTTTATTCAAGAAGATATTGATATTGCAATCCAGTTGATTTTTTTCAGCTTGATTAATCCTATCAGGATTCAATTTGATTTCAAGAAAAGTTATGTTGTCCCGTTCATCTGTAAATATCAGATCTATCTCATTATTCAGTCTATCTTCCCATCTTCATATCTTTGTGAATTGATAATCCAACTCTTTTCTGATATTTTTTTCTATTAAAAACTCCTTTACGAATTTTTCGAATTTGAATCAGAGATAATTTCACCAGTTTTCACTTATCTCGTCAACTATCTGATCGTAAAGTCAAAGTTCGATTTTTGATTTATTCGCAAACACATATCTGAACCAAAAATTCAGAAAATTATCTTTTATGTAATATGTTGAGATATTCTTTTTGGTCTCCAATATCGGATAGCTGACCTCAATGATATCGTAGATATCAGCAAGTTCTTTAAGATAAACGTCAATTTCTCAAGTGCCTAGTCATACGAAGTCCATTATCTCATTTCTCTTGTTTTTGCCTATGCTTATGGCTTCCAGAATAGCAAAAAACCTTTTGTATTTTTGTCAGAACTCCTCAATAAGAACTTCTTTTCATTCATTCCTCAATAGTGCGAAGTCATCGAAAAACAGGTTTTTCAATATTGTTTTGAAATCATAGTTTTTCAAATTTAGCCTTTCTATTGATTTGAAATAATATGGAATTCATCAGAATATCGAGTAAAGATCAATGAGTGACTTATTGCTATACGCATCTCAAAACAGATCTGAAAGTATCTCTTTCTGAGTACTTAAAGTGAACTCCCTTAAGAGTATAGAGAAAGTCGATCTCTTATAAAGAGGCTCCTTAATATCTTCGAATATTCTTACCATCATTGATTGGATGCTTCATAGAACGATCATTTTTTTGTTTGAGTTGTTCTGCATTGAGTCAATCTTTTTTTGGAACATGGAAAATATTGATTTGTCCATGAATTCAAAATTCTGGAATTCATCGAAGACTATCAGATTAAAAGCATCCTGGAGAAAAAAGTATTCTAAAAAGTCCTCTATGGAGCCGAAGCTATATTTAATTCCAGTCTGTTGAAAAACATAACTCTCTTGTTTCTGTAGGAATACGGATAAATCTTGCCTTTCGACAAAAATATACAGGAAATCTTTATCTAAAATATTCTGGTTTAAATGCTCTATAAGGGCAGTTTTTCAGACTCTCCTCTTTCCTAGCAGATAAATGAATTCAAAATATTCTCAGCTTATCTTGCCTTTCAATGCCTCGATTTCCTTCTCTCTATTGTAGAACTTCATAATAGGTCTTTATGGTATAATCTGTTTATAGTATAATATATTTATAGTATAAATCAAATTTAATTTTTATAGAATTACTTAGAAGATAATTTTTAATCGCCCACAGTTAATTTAATTTAAAATGTTACAATTATCCCAATGGAATGCAAAATGCAACATTTCCACAGCAAAAGTGTAACATTCTGATATCACTGAAGTCAAGTTTCATGATCAAACCAAGCTCCAAATAGTGTCGTTTTGGCTTGTTTATATAAATGCCTTATTTATAAAAGAATTTCTTATAGATTAATTCTAGGAGTATCTTTATTGCATTTGAGTTCTTCTGTCATTTTCATAGGCTGTACTCTGTGTAGACAATATTTACAGGGATTTCTTTGAATTTGAGATGATTCTGTTGGATTCATTCAAGGAGTTCTGAGGCATAAGTCATATTGTCAGATTCTATCTTCAGTTTCTTTAAGGCTTCTAATTTAATAACCCTGTATCCATTGTGAGGATCTGTAACCCAAAGAGAATTGAAGAAAAAAGTCACAACCCTTGATCATGCAAGTATTGCTCTTCTTATTTTTGTAATATTCGAAGCACTTCATCAATCAATAAACCTAGATCATAAGAAAACATCAATCTGAGGATTATCATCGACTTCTTTCATAAATTTATCCATATCATCAATGCTCATCTGTCAATCAGCATCAAAAGTGACAACATATTCGATTTCAAGAGCATCTCAATACCTTTTCAGGAATTCGAATCATGTCTTATTCGCAGAGCCTCATCATCTGTTGATAAGATGTGATAGTAGGATTATGTTCTTGTCTGGGTATTGTTTCTTCTTTTCAAGTACTGTTTTGACGGTATTATCAACAGATCAATCATTTACAATGACAATTTTAGAGAATCATTTATTGAAGATATCATCGATGACTCCTGGCAGTGCGCTTCATTCATTGTAACTCCTTATCAGGAATATATATTTATCGAGTTTTCATTTATTGAGATGTATCGTTTTGAGTTCATCATGTGAGAGAGCCTTTTGTATTGACTGTTCAGTTATTATCCTAGTTGTATAAAGTGATTGTTTTGTGATTTTATTAAGTATTTCAAAATAGAAATATGCAAGCAAAATTATGGATATGTATACCAGAAGATCAGCCCCTCTTCCTACTCAGAAGAAACTTCAGAATCTATTCAGCAGTCATACATCCAATGAGAAAAGCATAATGAGCAGAGTTCCTCAGAAAAAAACCACAAAATGCAAGGCATTGAATCTTTTTCTCTCAAATGAGTCAATCGCAAAAAAGAAAAAAATCACTCATGTGATAATAAGTATGAATTGAAGTAGATTCATTATTCTGAAAATCAAAAACTAATAAACATGGATTTAAATATATGTAGCAACGTAGCTTTGTCTATTTCTCATTTGGCGACTCAAACGGCAATATCTTCCATTTTTATGATATAATCTTCAATATATATATCATTTTTTATCAAAAAAACAAAACTTGTAATAATTGCAGTTCGCTTATTGCCATCATTAAAGCAGTGGAATTGTGTCAATCAAAAGAATAAATGCGTTACTTTTTCGGTGAGAGTAGGATAATAGTCATTATTAGCAATATGAGTCAAAAGAGATTCAATCTGACCGATATTAAGTAATCATGTCAATCATTTTGAATTTTTCAAAACAATATCATGTATATAGATCACTTCTTCTGGCGTTAAATAAATCATTATTTATCTTGTAATCTTTTTAAAACCTCTTTATTCTTCTTTTTTCAGAGTTCTTTACTTAAGATTTCTTTTAATGTCATTGTTTTGTATTCATTCATAATTCTACAGTTATTTGTCTCATTAATAATAGGATTTATTCCAAAAAAATCAAGTTTTAGAATTATTTATCTCTGTCATTGTTGAAACCCTCATTCCAATCCATCTCTACATAGTAGACAAAAGGTATGATTTGTCATTTCGATCCCGTCTGCGGGAGAGGAAATCCTTTAATGATTATTCATCAATCAGAGCACCTCCAACCCTCTCCAAAATGTTTAATATATTTATTCTTATTAATTTCAGTTTATTTCTTCAGTTTAAATACAAAATACGAGTTATTCTCACAAAATGAATATTAAAAGACTGTCATTCTGAGCGAAGCCGAAGAATCCCTTTTGGTCAGCAAGGATGATGAAAAACCAATAGAAGAATAATAAACTATAATTAAATATTTTATATGAAACAACATAATTATTTTGTATATATTTTAGCCAGCGAAAATTGAACTTTATATGTTTGAGTGACTAATAACCTAGAAAGAAGAGTTTTAGAGCATAAAAAATGATTGATTGAATGATTCACAAAAAAATATAGATGCAATAAGTTAGTTTATTTTGAAAATTGATCTGATGTAAATCTTGCAATAACAAGAGAAAAACAACTTAAATGATGGCTGAGGTTTAAAAAAGAAAAATTAATAAAAATTTATAATCCTTCCTGGGAAGATTTGAGTCAAAAGTGGTTCTAAAAGAGATCCATTCGACTTCACTACGTTCCGCTCAGGATGACAAAAACAATCTAACTTTCAAAAACAAATTAATTCAACTTCTCCAATGGAGCAATTTCTATGTTCATCTTCTTGATTCAGTATCCTCAAGAGAATGCTATGTCTGCCATGTTTCAAGAGATGGAAACCATTGTTCAGATACCGAATTTTACATGCTTGATCCTGTCTCATAGGGAGAATTTTGAAGCGTCGTTATTTATGATAGTCCTTTTCTGGACAACAGTGGATTCAGAATTTGATGTAAAGGAAACTGTGGATCAGCCATAATTCATTCAGAAACCTCAGAAGCTTGTGGCTTTTGTCAGCGTCTTGACATCTGTAGCTTCAGGCGGAATCTCTCTTAAGAATCTTGATCTTGGGTTAGCTGAGTACGAACCGAAAAAGAATCTCTCATTTGCTCTGGATATGAATAGATGCTTTTTTGCACGCGTCATCGCCACATACATGAGGCGCCTTTCTTCCTCTAGTTCCTTTGCCTCCTGGAGGCTTCTCGAATGCGGGAAAATTCATTCCTCCGCTCACATTATGAACACATTTTCGAATTCAAGTCATTTTGAAGAATGTATTGTCATCAGTGATACTTTTGATGTTTTTGGGTCTTCTGCCTTATCGGCATCAGTTATAAGTGCTATCTCCTCTAAGAACATCCTCAATGCTTCTTCGATTGCGATTCCGGAATATCTGAAAGCCATGTTTCTGAATTCTTTCAAGTTGTCCATTTTCCCTTCATATTCCTCACTTCCATATTCATCAAGCAGATATGCTTCATAATCTATCCTGCCGACTATATACCATAGCAATTCATCTAGAGAATGATCTCGAGAGTGCTCCATTATATTTTCTATGATTTCTCTGAATGAATTCACTCATTTCCTTGCCTGGGGCGTCAGTTCAGCGATTTCATCTGAATTTGCTATTATTTCAATCGGAGAAATAGAATAATTATCGCAATATTTAAGTACAGTTTCGATTGATTTGGCTCAGATTTTCCTAGATGGGACATTGATTATCCTTTTGAATGCGAGCATATCATTCTGATTTGATACTAGTCTCAAATATGCCAGTATGTCTTTTATTTCCTTGCGTTCATAGAATTTCACTCACCCGAAAACTCTATAAGGGATTCATTTGTTCAATAATGCCTCTTCTATAAGACGGGATTGTCAATTTGTACGGTATAGGATTGCGATATTCTCTTCTTCTCTTTCCTCTCTGATTATCTCTATTTCATCTGCAACAGCTTGGGATTCATGTTTTTCATCTTGAGTCTCAATAAGGATAATCTTGCTTCAGTCTATATTGTCTGTCCACAAGGTCTTCTCCATTATTCAGATATTGTGTTTGATGACTGTGTTCGCGGCATTTACTATTGTTTTTGTCGATCTGTAGTTCTGCTCTAATTTTACAATCGTAGCATTCTTATAATCTTTTTGGAAATTGAATATGTTCTGGATATTAGCTCACCTCCAGCTATAAATCCCCTGCCAATCATCTCCGACTACACAGATATTTTTAGTTAGAGATGCTAATTTAGCCATCATCTTATATTGAATTTCATTCGTATCCTGATACTCATCCACCAAGAAATACTGGAATCTCTTGTGGAAATAATTAAGTATTTCTGCATTTTCCAGAAGCTCGTAAGTCTTAAGCAGGATATCATCGAAATCAAGCGCGTTCATGGATTTCATCCTTTTTTCAAAAACATCAAAAACCTCGCTCACTTTTTCCTCGAAATAACTCTTCACATTAAATGAAAACATTTTTGCGTTATATCAGTTGTTTTTTGCTGCACTTATCGCGTATGCTATAGGACGTGCTCAAAATTCCTTTGAATCTATCCCCTTCTCTTCAAGGATTTCTTTAACAAGCTTAATCTTATCATCTTCATCGATTATCGTGAAGTTCTTATCGTATCAGATCTTATCTATAAATAGCCTCAAAAAGTACACTCCGATCGAATGAAATGTTCCGATAGCCGGAAAATCATTGCCACTATATAGGCTTAATCTTTCAGTATCTTTTCATAGTGCCCTTCCTATTCTTTCCTTCATTTCTTTTGCCGACTTGTTAGTGAAAGTCACGCATAGGATTGAGCTTGGCGAGATTCATAAATCCTTAACCATATATGCAACCCTTTCTGTCAATGTATGTGTCTTCCCTGCTCATG
>AMFJ01025349.1_pt1 | contig 27153 bp, 31 predicted proteins | sample 427208 | NCBI WGS metagenome assembly AMFJ01 (sample SAMN02954298, study PRJNA114691) | groundwater metagenome | biome: aquatic; feature: subsurface aquifer; material: sediment; isolation source: subsurface aquifer sediment | place: USA: Rifle, CO | collected 2008-08 | reverse complement strand
TCAGACTATGTGGGTTTCAAGTCATTGGCCTGAAAGCACCGAAACGTGTCAGAATCAATCTGACAGTCAGTATCAAGTTTAGATTTTTACACATAATCGCCCATAACTCTGAGCTGCAAATACTTCTACAATGAATGACCTATTCTATGTTACCCACTATATAATTTCTTAATTAATTCTCAGCAATGAAAGTCATATGATCGCTGTTATTCAAAAATCTGGTTTGATAATGAATATTTTTAAAACCAAATTTCTCTAAAATAAGTTCCATTTCATAGCGGTAATACCAAGCGATATGCATTTGCTCTTCTTCTTGGCAAACAACATTCCCATGAACCAATTCACTATATTTAGTTTTACTTAAAATAAACTGTTCATACTTATTTGCTGTACTATGACTATCAATCTTTATAATGGAACCATCGTTCGTTTCCACTTCGCGCTCACTTTGTTCTTCTTCGTTATTTTCATAAAGAGCATCCCAAGGAACAAATAAATCCAACATTAGTTTGCCATTAGGCTTTAAATGTTCTTTAAGCACTTCGAGAGCGTGAAAAGCGTTCGCACGGGGATAAAAAAGTTGAAATGATCCAAATGGAATAACAATCCCATCATATTTTTGAGGCAGTTTCATCCTTTCCACTTCATCTTCAAACAAAGTTGGCTGCAATCCTAATTCTGACGCTCTATTTCTACAACTGTGAAGCATATCGGAAGAGTTATCTAACCCATGTACAGTATATCCGGCTTGTAATAGCGGGATTAATAAACGGCCTGAACCACACATAGGCTCCAAGATAAGATCACTCTTGTTAAAGATGCTTTCACAAAAATTGATTTCTTCCGGCGAAGCAAATTTCTTATCTGCATCATAAAACTTAGTACATAATTTTCCGTACATCATAATTACTTGCTCTCTCAAACATGTTAGCTTATATTTTTTAAAATAACCTCTACCTCCGGCATTTTTCCTGCACTTGTTGCGTGGCAGGTTAGTTACGCCGTTTTATTCGCCATAAAAAACACCATGCTTAATAAGCCGAGTGCGCAAATGAGTAAAAAGAAAGTTTGTATCCGCCGATAAATTTTAAAACGGGCGGGTGTTTGTACGGAAATGGTTGCTTGTTGAGACAATAATAAAAAATACATAAATCCTAACCAACTCACAATGACTACAATAAAACTCGCAATACTTCCGCTGATCCAAAATTCAGAAACGGGATAATGTTTAAGACTAATCATTGTAAAGCCAGTTGCTAACTGGAAAATAGCAAATGGAATAATAACGAATAGCGTTTGTGTTTGAATGCGTTCAAAGACGGTTGAAAGAGTACTGGGCTGGATCGATCGCCAGATATGATAACTGTAAACGATGCTGGTTAGCACACAGGTCGCGCTAATAATATGTATGATTTTTAATGAGTCATATAACAAAGGTTAATTCTCTATTCAAAATAAAAAAGTGGTTTTTGTGACTGCATCATGAATGATTATAATTAATAGCAATAGGAGTACAACATATAAATATCGTTGTCCTTTTGCAGGAGTTCCTTTTTTTGTATTTCGCATCATGAAAGAAACAGCGGTAGCGAAGAGAAAGACCAAAAGATAAGCCGCTTTAATCCACGGCGTATGAAAGCTATAGTGTTTTGGGTAAATCAATAATGTACCTGTCAAAATAGCAAATACAGCTAACCATAAAAGTGTTTTATGGAGCTTGACCAATAAATAAGACTTAGGTTGAGTGCTTAAACCAGCACAAACAAAAAGGGTTCCCAGTAAACTTAGTGTGAGTAGTAAGTGAATACATTTGAGGATGCTTATGAACATGTCACAACCAGTAAATAAATACAAATAGCAATAACCAAACCACATCGACAAAATGCCAGTACCACGATATCGCTTCAAAGGCAAAGTGATTATGCGGATTAAAATCGCGTTTTAACATACGATATAAAATAACGCAGAGACCAATCGTACCAATAGTCACATGTAATCCATGAAAACCGGTTAACATAAAAAAAGTCGTTCCATAAATACCAGAACCTAAGGTCAATCCTTTTTCAAGATAAGCGATGGTGTATTCATGGGCTTGTAATAAAAGAAAGCTCATGCCTAATAAAATAGTGGCCAATTGTCCTATTAGCATCAGCGTACGGCGATTTTTTAAAAGTGCCCAGTGGGCGACGGTAACAGTTGCACCGCTTGTTAAAAGAATTAACGTGTTGATCGCGGGAATTCCCCAAGCTTCCATTACCGATTGAGGCGCTACGTAAGCACCTGGATTGGGATTAGCAATCAACGGCCAACCTGCTTTAAAGCTTGGCCATAGCACTATATGACTGACGAGGCTTCCGCTTGCTCCACTTAATACAGGTACTGAGATAACGCGTACAAAAAAAAGTGCGCCAAAGAAAGCACCAAAAAACATGACTTCTGAAAAAATAAACCAACACATGGCCCAGCGAAATGAGCGGTCAACTTGATCGTTTTGTAATAGACCCGCTCTATTTTCCTGAATGACTGTGCCAAACCAGCCGTACACAATATAAAGCAAGATCAACATTCCAACGCCCCAGAGATAAGGGCCAAACCACATTTCATGAAGCCAATTAGCCAATCCCACAAAAATACAAATTAATGCAACGCATCCTTTGACCGGCCAACTGCTGGGTGCAGGTAAATAATATCCTTTGGTTTTCTGAAGCATTCTATGACCTCTGTTAAGTTTTAATTACCACAAACTATAATCTTTTCCTGGCGCACTTTCTTGCATCATGTATTTTACAGCTGCTTTTAATTCAGCATCAGAACAGTTAGAACATGCGCCGCGCAGAGGATGTCCTTTGCGACCTGTCACTACATTCACATAAGTATTTAAGAAACCAGCTTCTACCATGGGTTTCCATGCATCAATATCGCCCGGCTTTGGTGCATTTTTGTAGTGATTGTTATGGCAGACGCTGCAATGTTCGTCATAAATATGCTTACCATCAGCAAGTGTTAATTTTTTCACGGGTGCTGCGCTAATAATTTTTCCGCCAGGGCCCATGATGCTCTTGACCATGTAATCAACCGCTTGCTTAATATCTTGGTCGCTGCAAGAAAGACAAGTGCCTTTTGCAGGCATGCCGCCAATACCGTGGATAGCATTCGCATAGACTTTATCGATACCATTTTTCAAAATAGGTGTCCAAGTGGTGCCGTCCCCATACTTAGGCGCACCGCCTGCACCTGTGGCATGGCAGCCGGCACAATAATTTTCATATAAAGCTTTGCCTGCCGCGGCACCTGTGGGTCGAGGGGGCGTTGCACTTTGAACGGATTTCAAATAGGTCGCGATGGCGAATAAATCGGATTCGGATAAATGGCGCAAGCTGTTATGGTTCACTTCTAACATGGGGCCTTGCACTTTTCCGCCGCCGATTAACTTATCTTGAGTAAATACATCTACAATTTCTTGTAAAGACACCGTTTCAAGATTGGATTTAGTAATATTAGGCGCGAGATAACCTTGTATTTTGCTTCCGGTTAAATCGTATTTTTGAATAGGAGCGCCTAGTGACAAATTATCACTAAAAATGTGGTAAGAGGGTGAGTGGCACATGGCGCAATGACCAAGGCCTTCTACCAAATAAGCGCCCCGCTGCCATTCTGCAGATTCTTGCGGCACCGCGTGTATATCCGATGGATGGAAGAACAACCAGCGCCAAGGCAGTTGTAACAACCGTTGGTTGAATGGCCACACCATTTCATTCGGCCGATTTTTTTGGTGAATAGCTGGAACACTATCTAAATAGGCTTTAATTGCTTTGATATCTTCGGAAGACACTTTACTAAAATAAAGATAAGGGAACGCCGGATAATAATAGTGCCCTTTAGGTGAAATACCTTCATGCATAGCTTTTAAAAATTGTTCGTCAGTCCAATGACCGATGCCTGTTTCTTTATCAGGGGTGATGTTAGGTGAATAAATGACACCAAACGGTGTTTGCATCGGTAAACCGCCTGCAAACGGTTTGCCTTTTTCCGGAGAATTAGTGTGGCAGGCAATGCAATCGCCTGCTTTAGCAAGGTATTCACCGCGTTTAATGAGTGCCGGGTCTTTGCCTTTCGTATCGGTGGGGGGGTAAGGTGGATAGTAAGGCGTTGAATCATCATCGCTTGGCACACCCATTAACTGAACATTTTTGCTGATGCCGACTAAGGTATAGATGCCTGTAGTGACAATAGCGGCTAGAAAAAAGGCGATAATGACAACATTTCGCTTCTTCGATAAGATTTTTTGAATAATTTTTTTCACAAAGCAATCCTTGGAATAATTTTTCTTTTTAAGCCTAAACAAAATTTTTTAATTGTGGCACATTTTATAGCGATTTTGGCGGAAAGCAAAATTTTATCTTTATGCTTGTGTTATTTAGAAAATATGTTTTAATTATGTCCCATTTGGCAAAGGTTTATCTATGCAGTATGGCATTAAGCAATGTATTCTAATTTTAGCGGGTTATTTTTTAACCATGTCCGCATGTCTCGCGTCAGCGCTTAACATGCCCTATGGTGTGACCCCCATCAGTCACGAAATCTATATGTTACACATGGTTGCATTTTATGTGTGCTGTGTCATTGGTGTGATTGTGTTTGGGGTGTTGGTTTATTCCTTAATTAAATTTCGCAAATCAAAAGGCGCGAAAGCCGCGCATTTTCACGAACATTTGGGAATAGAAATTTTATGGACGACTATTCCATTTTTGATTTTGGTGGCTTTGGCAGTTCCTGCAACGATTGTGCTGCAGCATATTCACAATACGGATAAAGCGGGGCTTACCATTAAAATTACAGGCTATCAGTGGAAGTGGAAATATGAATACCTTGATCAGGGGGTGAGCTTTTTCAGTAATCTTGCAACGACCCAAGAGCAAATTAATAATCGAGCACCTAAAGATCCATGGTTTTTACTCGAAGTTGATAATTCAATGGTGGTGCCGGTCAACACTAAAGTAAGATTATTAGTGACAGCAGATGATGTGATCCATGCATGGTGGGTTCCCGATTTAGGGGTTAAGCAAGATGCAATTCCAGGTTATATCAATGAAAATTGGTTTTATATTACTAAACCCGGCACTTATCGTGGCCAATGCGGTGAACTTTGCGGAATTAATCATGCCTTCATGCCGATTGTAGTCAAAGCGGTTTCACAAACTGAATTTGATCAGTGGGTAAAAACACATACGCTGCGGGCAATGGCAGCAGCTCAGGAAGATGTAAAACCCATGACGGAAACAGAATTATTAAAAATGGGCAAAGCACAATATGAAAAAAGTTGTATCATGTGTCATCAAGCGAATGGCGAAGGTTTGCCGCCCAGCTTCCCGCCTTTGAAAAAAAGCCGTGTTGTGACGGGACCATTGGAGGCAAACATTGCTTTTGTGTTAACCGGTGTTCCAGCGACCGCAATGCAAGCATTTGGTAGTCAACTGGATAATAGAACGCTTGCTTCCATTATTACTTATACACGTCAAGCGTGGGGCAATGATGTGACGAATAAAAAGCACCATTATGCGACGGTCGCTCAGCCGGCAGATATTCAAAAAGCCCGGCATGCACAGTGAAAATAACAGTGGAGTTCAATTCTCATGAGTGAAGCAATATTACATGATGAGGCAACACACAGCGATGACCATCACGGGCCCGAACGGGGTTTGAAGCGTTGGCTTTTTACCACTAACCATAAAGATATCGGTACACTTTATTTGACGTTTAGTTTGATTATGTTGTTTGTGGGCGGGTTCATGGCACTTTTAGTTCGGGTTGAATTATTTGAGCCGGGCAAAGTGTTAATGAACCCAGAATATTTTAATCAAATGACGACGATGCATGGCCTCATTATGGTTTTTGGTGTCATCATGCCTGCGATGGCCGGACTTGCGAATTGGTTAATCCCTATGATGATTGGTGCACCAGATATGGCGTTGCCGCGCTTAAATAACTGGAGTTTTTGGTTGCTGCCGTTTGCTTTTAGTATGCTCATGAGCACACTTATCATGAGTGGTCCAGCACCTGACTTTGGTTGGACGTTTTACGCGCCTTTATCAACTTTGTATGCGCCAAAAAGTACGGATTTTTTTATTTTTTCTATTCACTTAATGGGTGCTTCATCAATTCTTGCGTCTTTAAATATTGTTGTTACTATTTTTAATATGCGCGCACCCGGCATGACTTGGTTTAAATTACCGTTGTTTGTGTGGAGCTGGCTTGTGACGGCATTTCTTTTGCTTGCGGTCATGCCTGTATTAGCGGGTTGCGTCACCATGATGTTGATGGATAGACATTTTCACACGAGTTTTTTTAATGCGGCAGGCGGTGGCGATCCCTTGCTGTTTCAACACGTTTTTTGGTTTTTTGGCCATCCGGAAGTTTATATTTTAATTTTGCCGGGATTTGGTGTGATTTCAGAAATTATCCCAACTTTTTCTCGTAAACGGTTATTTGGTTATCATGCCATGGTTTATGCAACCGTGATGATTGCCATTGTCGGGTTTGTAGTGTGGATGCATCATATGTTTACGACAGGCGCGCCATTGGCAGCACAACTTTATTTTATGTACGCGACCATGTTAGTTGCGGTGCCAACAGGCATTAAAGTATTTAATTGGTTAGCTACTTTATTTAAAGGATCTATTTCGTTTGAGACGCCGATGTTATTTGCACTAGGTTTCTTGGTGATGTTTACGATTGGCGGTTTTTCGGGTTTGATGTTGGCACTTGTTCCAAGCGACTATCAATATCGCGATAGTTATTTTGTGGTGGCGCATTTTCATTATGTTTTAGTGTCAGGATCATTATTTACGATTATTGCTGCCATTTATTTTTGGCTGCCAAAATGGACAGGACAAATGTATAGCGAGCGATTGGGTCAAATTCATTTTTGGTTATCGACTATTGGCATGAATCTTACTTTTTTACCGATGCATTTTTTAGGATTGGCAGGCATGCCGCGACGAATCCCTGATTATGCATTACAGTTTACCGATTTCAATCAAATGTGTACGATCGGCGCATTTATTTTTGGTTTTGCGCAGCTCATCTTTTTGTACATCATTTTGAAAGCGTGCTTTGGCAAAAGAATAGCCCATGTAAGTGATCAAGTATGGGAAGGGGCGCATGGGTTAGAATGGACATTGCCATCGCCTGTTCCTTATCACACTTTCGAAACACCACCGCTTGTGAAATAACATGCAAGCGCCCACCCAAAAAAGTCATCGACGACTCGTTATTATTTTGGTTTTAGGCGTGCTGTTTATGTTTGGTTTTTGTTACATGTTGGTTCCTCTATATGAATTAGTTTGTAAAGAAGAAGGCATCAATGGTAAATCAGCAAAAACTGCTTCTCTTTATGACTCAAAGATGCAGGTCGATCAATCAAGAACGATTAAGGTTTATTTTTCAACGACACTGCATGGTGCACTTTCATTTAAATTTATTCCCTTGCAGCGTTCTATTGACATACATCCGGGCGAACGAAAATTAATTTATTTTTTTGCGGAAAATAAAACCGGCCATGAAATGACTGTGCAGGCGATTCCAAGTATTACACCCACTGATGGCGCGCGATTTTTAAAGAAAACCGAGTGTTTTTGCTTTACTCAGCAATATTTTTTTAAAGGAGAGAAAGCAGATATGCCGGTTTATTTTTTTATTGACCCGGCTATTTCTAAAGATATCAAAGAGATGACTTTATCATATACGTTGTTTGATGCAGCAGGATATGTCAAAAAAGAAGAGCATTTTACAAAAGGTAGAATTGATCTCTCATGAAAAAAACGTTGCAATTTCGATTTCGTCAGCACGATTATTTATTCCAATTCAAAGTGGGATTTTTTGTATTATGCTTATTTTTATTTATTCTTTGTTGTCTATTGGGCGTGTGGCAGCTGCATCGTTATACGTATAAAAAAAGCGTGCTAACTTCTTATCAAGAACGTTTGCAGGGTGTGCCTTTGCCTTTTGCAAGGGTCGCGAACAAAAAAGGTTTGCAATTTCAATCAGTTGAAGTGAAGGGCGAATATCTTAATTCTTTAACCATGTTTATTCAAAATAGTTTTTATCACGATCAATTGGGTTTTGAAGTATTAACACCCCTAAAAATGCAAAACGATAAAAAATTAGTATTAGTTGATCGAGGGTGGGTTGTAAAACCAGATGATGCTTCTTTACCTCACATACAAAATGCAAACGGTTATCAAACTATCAAAGGGTACATCAAATTGCTGAATGAGTACCAATTTATTTTGGGTGAAAATATTTTGCAGCCAAACGCATCACCGTTGGTCATGCAAAAAATGGATGTTGATGAAATCAGTCGCATCACGCATCAACTATTTTATCCTTTTATTTTGCGGTTAAATGCAAAAGAGCCGCATGGTTTTATCCGCGACTGGGAGATTACAACAATATTGCCAGAGCGTCATCGAATGTATGCCATACAATGGTTTGCCTTTGCATTAATACTTTTGATTGCATACAGCTGTTTTTGTTGCGAGCGTAAAAAAGATGAATAAAAGAAACGGTGTGTTATTTTTGCTGATTTTAGTGTTTGCGCTGCCTTTAGTTGGGGGTGCGTTTTTGTATCATTATCATACCTATTTTCACTTTAAAACGTTGAATCATGGCGTTTTACTGGAAACACCGTTAAATGGCCGCTATTTATATTCAGAGCGCGCGCCAAAAAATTGGCATGTTATTTATATTGTTAACAATTGTGCGAGCCGTTGCACCGAAACATATCATGAATTACAACAAGTAAAAAAAGCACTCGGTAAAGAGAGTGCACGCGTGGATATCCTTTTGTTAACAAACGATGATTATGCGGCTAAGATCAGGCGATTAAGCAAAACATTAAACACATCTTCTGTGCAGGACAAAATTTATTTAGCTGATCCACTGGGAAATATATTTATGTACTATAGAAGCAGCACAGATCCTATGAATATTCTAAAAGATTTAAAAAGAGTATTAGAGGTATCGCAAATTGGGTAGCGAACGATTCATAGAAAGACTGGCGTTTATCGCTAGTTTTTTTGCGTTAGGCGTGATTGCATTGGGCGCATTCACGCGCTTGATGGACGCGGGCCTTGGGTGCCCTGATTGGCCTTTTTGTTATGGGCGGATGATTTTACCGCTGACAGATGCAGCGCACTTGCACATGATGCATGAAGTAAATCATTGGGTTGCCTATAAAGCATGGGTGGAGATGATTCACCGTTATTTTGTGGGCGGATTAAGTCTATTGATTGTTGCAATGGTTACAATTATTTTTAGCCAAAAAATTCTGCGTGTTCGAAGTAATATTATGTTGTCTTTTTTTCTCATTGCATTGTTAATCTGTCAAATTATATTAGGGCAGTTAACCGTGACATTAAAATTAATACCGACGATTGTAACCCAGCATTTATTGGGCGGTTTTTTAATTGTATCGGCATTATGGCTTATTTATTTAAATAATAATCAAAAAAAAATCATTATTTTTTCTGAAAAAAAGAGCATTCAAAAAACAATCCCGTTGGCTTTTGTGGCTTTATTTTTAATGCTGATCCAAATTTTTTTAGGCGCTTGGACAAGCACTCATTATGCTTCTTTGAGTTGCCCTGATTTTCCTTTTTGCAATAATTATCAAAATATGACTCTACATATTAAAGAAGCATTTGCCTTTTTCACACCGCTTGGCCTTAATTATGAGGGTGGATTATTGCCTGATGCTATTCGGCAAACCATTCATATGGCACATCGTTTGGGTGCGTTAGTGGTGACGCTTTATTTATTTTTATTGATCATAATGGCTTTGCCGAGATTAAAGCAAGATAACATTTTTGTGTACCCACTTTATGCTTTGTTAGGTTTTTTATGCATTCAGCTTTGTCTTGGAATTAGTAATGTTATTTTTAAATTGCCTTTAGTGACGGCAATCAGTCACACAGTCGTGGCGGCATTATTATTATTGTCGTTAATAACATTTCTTTTTCAATTAATTCGATCAAATCGCAGGGTCTCTTCATGAAAGCGCATCTCCATGACTATCTTGAATTGTGCAAACCCAAAGTGGTGCTACTCATGATTTTAACCTCCTTAGTTGGCATGTGTTTAGCGCCCAAATCAGTTTCTCTGCTGTTTTTGTTGTTTGCTAATTTAGGCATTGCGCTGGTAGCGGCTTCTGCGGCTGCATTAAATCATGTTGCGGATCAACACATTGATAAATTAATGCGTCGTACTGAAATGCGGCCGATTGTTCAAGGTAAAATAAGCACGATTCACAGCATTATTTTTGCGGGAATACTTTGTATCTGTGGAACGATAATCTTAATTTTATTTACGAATGTATTAACTGCTCTATTAACTTTTTTATCTTTAATTGGTTATGCAGTTTGTTACACACTTTATTTAAAACATGCGACCCCGCAAAATATTGTCATTGGCGGCATTGCAGGCGCTGTACCGCCTTTGTTAGGTTGGACAGCTGTCACAGGTTCAATCAGTCCCAATGCATTATTGTTGGTGTTGATTATTTATGTGTGGACGCCGCCGCATTTTTGGGCGCTTGCAATCCATCGATTGGATGATTATGCAAAAGCGAATGTTCCTATGCTGCCGAATACTCATGGCGTTGCATTTACTAAATTAAATATTGTGCTCTATACTGTTTTGCTGATCTTAGCGACGTCACTTCCTTATCTGATCAGAATGTCTGGGCTGATTTATTTTATAGGTGTCTCGTTAGCGAACGCTGGTTTTTTATTTCAAGTGATACGTTTATTTTGGAGCGAGGATAAAAAACATGCCATGGCCACTTTTAAATATTCTATTTATTATTTAGGTATTTTATTTTTGTTGATTTTAGTGGATCACTATTTTTATTTTAGAGGAAATTTGTCATGAACCATGCAGAACAAGGTTATACCAAATGGATAGTTATTATGCTGCTGATGGTTGCGATGCTTGTAGGAATGGAAATTTATTTTGATATGATGCAGAGAAAAGAGCATGCAAATACCATTAAAATTAGCGGGACTTACTTAGAAGAAGCAAAAGATGTCCCTCATTTTAAACTAAGCGCGAGTGTGGGTAAAACATTTAGTGAAAAAAACCTGCAAGGCCATTGGACGATGATGTTTTTTGGGTTTACCAATTGTGGCATGGTATGTCCAACGACGATGTCTGCATTAAGCGGTATGTATAAAACATTAGAAAAAACTTTGCCTGCTAATCAACTGCCGGAAGTCGTGATGGTTTCTGTGGATCCAGATCGTGATTCCATTGGGCGCATGAAAGAATATGTCACTTCTTTTGATTCGCATTTTATAGGCCTTAGGGCGGATATCCAAAAAACCATCGCGCTTGAAAAAGCATTGCATATTGCTGCGGCTAAAATAGAAGCGGGTCCAGGAAAAAACCAATATACCATCAATCATAGTGCAGAAATTTTATTATTTAATCCGAAAGGACAGTTGCAGGCGTATTTAGATTATCCGCCGACTGCCAAACAATTGGCGGAAGATTATCAACTTATTTTAAAAGCAACGGAATTAAAGGGAAAATGGATCATTTTAAATTATTGGGCGGCTTGGTGTGAAAGTTGTATGAAAGAAATTCCAGAACTGAATCGCTTTTATCAACATCATCAGACTCAAAATGTCGTTTTATATGGTGTTAATTACGATCAGCTGCCGAAAAAAGAATTAACAGAGGCAATACAGAAAACGCATATTATTTTTCCTGTTTTATTACAAAACCCGGAAGGAATATTTGCGCTGAAAAATATTGAAGCATTGCCTGTCACAGTGGTTATTAATCCAAATGGCAAAATGGTAAAAAAAATCATGGGAGGCAATACAGAAAAATCTCTCGACAGTCTATTGGCTGATTTAGGCGGTGAGTAAACTAAAGAAAAAAATCATGATTATTTTATTATTCATTCTGAGCGGAGCATTGGGGTTTGTTTTTTCTCTTTATCGATATGAAAGTCATCATGAGGAAGTTGTACAGCAGATTGAGACGTTTCATTACCCTGTGCTATTTGTTAAGCAATTAACAGGTGATCCGCATGCGGGGAAAAAAATATTTAAGCAATTTTGCGCATCTTGTCATGGTAATCCAGCTTTAATTGATATCAATGCGCCGCATATCGGAGATCGTGAAGCTTGGAAGTTAAGGCGTAAAATGGGCATGAAATCATTAATGGAAATGACGATCAATGGGGCAGGTGCAATGCCTGCGAGAGGGGGTTGTTTTGAATGCAGCGATGCACAATTGCGCGAAGCAGTTCATTATATGTTGAACCAGAGTATGTTAGTGCACGGAGAATAATATGCAGAATCGTAAGGAAATTCAGGAGAAAATGAAACATTTTTCCTTTGAAGAATTACTAGAAGAAGAGGGCGTCAATTATCAAGCTCTTTTGCAGGGCGCTATTTTTTTAAACCGATTGGATATGGTGCGGCGTTTATTAGAAGAAGAATCCATTGATTTGAGCAAGATTGATAGGCAAATAGGTTTAACCCCATTGGGGGAAGCACTTTATTATTTTAATGAAGAAAATAAAGAGGAAAATAAGGTTTATCCGAACCAATATTTTGATCCTGATATTATTATTGACTTGATTGATGCTCATCAGGATTTTCAAAATATTTCAGCAGAATTAGAGCTTTTTATAGGAAACCCATCTTTTCGAGAAAAATTAATAGAATTATTTCGTAACAAATTAAATGAGGGGGATTTTTTTAACAAACGGCATCAGGGGCTCTATTTTTATCTTTATTATTTTTGTAAAAAATTACCATGTGATTTTCTTTCTGGTATTGAGTGGCTGTTTGGATTGTATCGTAATATCGATGATCCCTTTCTTGCTTTAGAATATCTTGATAGGTTAGGAAAAAACGATATACAAGACGTATATCCTATTAAAATTCTCGCTTATTTTTTTGCAGCAAAAAAAGTAAAGTTTTCTGCAATGAAAGATTGGTATATCAATTCAGCGATTCTTGCTTATCAAGAATTACAAAAAGCTGGCGTTGATAATCATGACATCAAATTATTTTTCGGTTTATTGGCACTTTCCAAAAAACCGCAACAAAAAAGATCATTTATTGCTATATTACTTAACTCTCCTCATCTGAAACAAAAAATGATGGATGAGGAATGCTATCAGGAGGTTATGGATCAGGCGAATAGGTTTCCTCAGTTATTTCCTGATTTTTGCAGGGCGATAGTTTTGTGTGATCCAAAAAAAATGGATGTGATTTATGGGCAATTAATTGATTATGTCTATAACCAAAATGATGAGATTGAGTTATCGCAAAGAATCGATTCTTTTTTTGCGGCAGCAGAGATCATTGAACAAAGAGAATCAATTATTGATGCTGCAGATTTATATAAAGACATTATGTATTTTGGAGTGTTAGAAAAAAATATTTTTTGTGTTAAAAAAAGTATGGATAGATTAATATCCCTAAGAGAACAATATGATTTATCAGCATCAGTCAATGTATCACGAAGAGTAGAGCGCGTTCTTCACTTTGGAGATGATTGCATGAATCATTTAAAAGATAGATTTTCACCGCTGCTCATAGAAGCAGATTATCTGCCTGCAGTAGTTAACCGTATTAACCAATTAAATAGATCAGCTTTTTTCTGTTCTGTTCGCGCATTTTTATATTTATATACCAAGATTTTGTTAATAACTGCTGATTTTGATCGAGTGACTAAAGATAAGGTTTCAAAAATACGGAAAGAAGCAAAGAAATATATTGAAAAATGGGCTGAGAATACGGACGATCTTTATGGTTATCGAACACTTGCCCGATGGTTCAAGAACATTATTAAGTCTCGGCGAACAATGGAGGATCGAGAAGGGGTGCTGCGTAAACCTGACCTTTTTATCATAACCAGTGCAAAAACAGTAGATCAACCCGAACTGCGAAGAAATATTAATGAAGCCATAAGACGCTCGTTAATGTTAATGGATATCACGACATGGATAAAGGAACAGGAAGAAGATTTGAAACCTATAGACCCTATTGATTTACGTAGAAAACCTAAAAAAGCAGTGGTTATAGAATTAAAAGCAGAGCTAAGCCATGAAGAAAAAAGACCTGAACGCCCTATCTCTCCTATTGCGCAGATGAATCGATTTTATCAGAAACCCAATCAAGAAGTGCGTGATCAACAGGGCAAAGAAGAAAAAGGATTGATTAAAAAAAGTAATAATTTTAGATATTAAATTTTATTTTTAACGAGGAGTCATCATGCAACATTATGATGTGATTATTGCAGGCGGCGGGCCAGTGGGCGCTGCTTTAGGAATAGAATTGGGTCTTCATCAAATTAATACGTTACTTCTTGAGAAATATGCAACACCGCTTTTATCGCCGCGTGCACAATCACTCAATGCAAGATCCATGGAATTTTTTATCCGTTGGAAATTAGCGGAAGAATTAAAAGCTAAGCAGCTGCTGCCACCTGATTATCCTATTCAAGGTGTTTGGTGTTCGGGATTGAATGGTAAAACTTATGCAGTTAGCAGTTCTAATTCAAAATTAAATGATGAAATATCACCTGAGCGCGGTTCGCGTATTCCTTTGTGGTTGACGGAAGAAGTGTTGCGTCAACGATTAAATGATTTTCCTTGTGTCACTTTTTTAAAACAGCATGCTGTGATGGATGTGTCTCTTGATAAAGAGACTGTAATGATTGATGCGCAAAATCATTTAAATGAACGAATTCAGTTTTCTGCACCCTATGTTGTTGCCTGCGATGGCGCCAATAGCATTGTTCGTAAAAAAGTGGGCATTGATTTTGAAGCACTTGCAAAACCTGCGCGTGTTATTAATATCATATTTGAATCGCTTGAATTAGCAAAACATATTACAGTTGAAAAAGGAATTTTATATTATCTTCTTGAGAGTGAAAGACCCGGTGCGCTTGGGGCGATCGATCTTGCGCGGGGATTATGGTATGCCCAAATCAGAGATGATGGAATTGCTCAATCCATTGAAGAAATGAATATCAATTCTTTAATTGAAGAACTGACTGGAATTGTTTTCGCAAAAAAAATTATTCAAGCGCATTTTTGGAATATGCATATTCAACTCGCTAATTCTTTTTCTAAAAACAATCGTGTTTTTTTAATGGGGGATAGTGCGCATGCATTTGTACCCACGGGCGGTTTTGGATTAAATACCGGCCTTGGAGATGTTGTGAATTTTGGTTGGAAATTAGCAGCTGTTATTCAGCAAAAAGCAAAACCAGAATTGCTTAAGACTTACGAACAAGAAAGACGCCCCGTGTGTTTGAATAATCTTAAAGCGGCACAGAAAAATGCGGATGATATGATGATTCTTCGAAAAGAACATGATCCTCTGAAAGATCCTGAAGGATTTGCTAAAGGCAATGCGATTCTTGCAAAACAACACGCTCATTCTTTGGGTGCGACCATGGGCTATGCTTATTTTGATTCGCCGTTAACGTTATTACAAAAAGATCAATCTACTGTTCCGATGGAAAATTCTATTTATCAACCAACCGTTGCTCCGGGATATTTTTTGCCGCACGTCTCGCTCCCTCATCATTCATCTATTTATAAAATATTATCAGCAACTGCCTGGACACTGATTGTTTCTGGCGAAGAAGATTTAAAATTAATTGAAGCATGGCAAGAAAAATTTAATCAACATCATATGAGATTAGATATTTTAAATTTACCGAAAAACACCTATGCTATTCAATATATTCTCATCAGACCTGATTGGCAGATTGCATATGCAGAAAAAGATTTGAGGCGAGATTATGTTTTCGATTGTTTTAAATAATATTTTTTATTTAAAAAATAACACCGATAAGAAGTCGGTCATGAGCAATGACTTCTGCATAAATGAGCAGTGCAAGTGATATCAGAAATCGCACATGCACATCAATGTCATAAATGAATGGCACTTTTACGCCGCCGAAAGCGACCCCTGTGAAGACTGTCAGAATGAGCAAAGGCAGCCAGGCAAATAAACAAATGGCTAAGATTCGTCGCTTGAATAGTAGAAGTGGTTTTTTTGCTAACCCAGTCCACAAATAAAACCGATAGAGTAATCCACCTGATACTAGCGAGAAATCGACAGGGTCGTCCTGTTTGCTTGACTTATCCATAGTCATTTTTATCTCCGTTGGGCGGCATTTTTTTCCATGATTTAAATTATCTTTGCATAGCCATTGAAAACGATCAATATATTAGTTTTTGACGTTAAAGATCTAGGGAATAGGGGAAGTATTATGCTGGGATGGATTGTGAGGGTACTTCTGGTTTTAGCGGGTTTTATTACGAGTTTATTCGTTTCGCGCGATGCGCTTAAATTTGATGTTATCCAGATGGTCGTTGCAGTTTTGCTATTTACGCTTTTAGTGGCGATCGTTGCTTTTTGGCCTATGTTAAAGGCTTGGTTTATGCGTGTAACGAGAAAAGAGAAAAAATTCTAATTTGAGTGGCTATGGGTGGACTCGAACCACCAACCTCAGCATTATGAGTGCTAAATTTGAATGTGTCTCAGTGAATTCCTATGAGTGATGGGCGGTGGCGAAGTTGGTAGAGGCGGCTTGATTTTTGCCTAGATTACCTGTCATTTCCTATGAAAATATCAAGATACTCTTTATAAACATAAGACTGACCATATTTTTTATCTTTATCTTTTGGCGTAAGAATTCCTATTTTAATAAATCGTTCAATGACAGTTTGTGCCCCAGCTCTTGTAAAGCCAGTCCATTTCTGGAGGAGAGCATTGTTCACAATAGGTTGTTTATATAGTTCGCGCAGTACGGGCACAGCACTTTCAGCAGCTCGTTTGCCAAACATTTGTATTTTTTGCATGTCTTTCTCCCTGAGCTTTGTGATTTTATCGACAATCTCAATTGCTTCGTTGGCTATTTCAATAACACCATCAAGGAAGAATTCTACCCATTCAAAAATTTTCCCATTATGGTAGCTGAAGAGTTTCTCATAATAGGTATTTTGATGTTTTTTGAAATAGGACGATAAAAACAAAACAGGGTATTCTAAAAAATTTTCTTTCCATAAGTAAAAAGTAATTAACATTCTTCCTGTTCTGCCATTGCCATCTAGAAAGGGATGGATAGTTTCAAATTGCGCATGGATTAACCCGGATTTTATCACAGTGGGTATAGGGCTATCTGCATGCAAAAAATTCTCTAGATCATTAAGAGATGTTTGCATGTCAGCAACAGGTGGTGGAACGAATCTTGCGTTATCAGGCCGGGTGCCGCCTATCCAATTTTGGCTTTTCCTAAACTCCCCTGGATCACTGAAATGGGTTGCTCGTGCTTCGTGCATAAGTTTCTTATGGAGTTCTCGTATAAACCGCAAGGTGATTGGAAAATCATCTTCTTTTACACGCTTTATTCCATAGTTAACCGCTTTAATATAATGCAAAATATCATCTACGTCCGATGGAATGTTCGCATTTGTGTTTACTTCTGCCTCAATAGCATCAACCATGGTTGCCATGGTTCCTTCAATTTGGCTTGAAGATGCAGCATCTTTTCTTAAATACATAAGAAGGAAAAAATCTATGTCAGGAAGACGTTTTGTAACCCCATCAAGTTTTCCAATGAGTCGTGTGGCTTTTTCATTTTTTACCAATATGTTATGTGCAAAATCAAAGCCGCTTTTAGGAGGAAATGGGTGGGGAATGAAGGCCTTGAAGCCTTGTGGTTGCTTTCTAAGGACGCCTATTTCAATTAATTTCATAAGTTTATTTTCATCTTTTATTGAATAGATACAAAGTATGCATGTTTGTATCTATTTGGTCAAGAGATGGATACAACTTTTTTAGTTTAAATTGAGGTGAGGTAATGGGGCAATCATCCGGGTGCTTATTGGCGATTCTCTACGATCGTCATTATCGACACATAGTATAGGGCATAGCTTCAAGAGTGGAATTGCATGATGTGCATATTCTGTTTGTGATGGGATAACACCCTTGAGAGTATCTTCCAGATTATCTTTATTGCAGGAGATAAGTTTTAGGATAGGCGATAATGTTGCTGCGTCGAAATTAGGGATAATATCTTTAAAAAAATTAGTCAAAGTTGTCAGGCGCCGAAAGTGAGGGAATAGAGAATTTTTATAGAAGCCATAAAAGAAGCTAGTTGTTCATTTCTTTATGTTTTATTATATTTAAAGTGTGTTTAATATCATTTTGAGATATTAATTGCATTTTAGATATATTTCTTGTTATAGTAATAGTGTAAATAATAGCTTATTTAGATATTGTATGAACTTAAAATATAATGATGCTCAGGCAGGCATAGGCCAAGCGGAAAGGCATGTTTTAGATGCCATGAGCCGTGTTGGGAAGCCTGTAATGCGTGCGAGTGACTTAGAAAATGAACTAGGTTTTACTAGAGCAATATCAAACCTAATGCTCTCTCGACTCTGCAAAAAAGGCTGGATACAGCGTCTACGATCAGGAATTTATCGTATTGTTCCTCTCGGATCTGAAAGCGTGAATCCTATACCAGAAGATGCTTGGGCTATTGCTGTAGAGTTATTTTCTCCATGTTATATTTCTGGTTGGACGGCAGCCGAGCATTGGGAGTTAACAGAGCAGATTTTTAATTCAACTGTTGTATTCACAACGAAGAAGCAAAGAAAAAACGAGCTTCTGATTTCTGGCTTGAAATATAGAACTAAATCAATTGCACCGGAGGATATTTTTGGCATAAAAAAAAATATGGTCTAGCAATACACAAATACAGATTGCAGATCTTCACCGAACCATCATCGATGTTTTGGATGATCCTGAAATTGGGGGTGGTGGGCGACACACAATAGATATTGTCAGAGAATACTTTCAGCACAAAGAAGCAAATCCCGAGATGTTATGCCAATATGCGGAAAAATTGGGACATGGAGCTGTTTTTAAACGATTAGGGTTTATCGTGGAAAACCTCAAACAGTTTCCGCTATCACTACTAGAAAAGCTACACACAAATATTAAGACGGGAATCATCAATCTCGATCCGCATGGATCAAGTACCGGACCAATTATTACTAAATGGGGAATTCGCGTTAATATCCCTTTAGGCGATCTTACATGATTTTAAAACAAGAAATATCATCGCTCGCTAGCACTTTGCAATTGCCACCAACAACAGTGGAAAAAGATTATGTTTTGAGCTGCAGTGGATCTTATACTCTCTCAGCTTGATTTATCACAATTAAAAGCAGGCTGGGATGATCAGCTTGGTCATCAATTAGAGGTGTTACCTCCTGCGGAAAGTTTTTATAACGATTTAAGGCCAGCTTTATCATGGTGGATAGATGAGCATTCTGCTGAGCCAGTTCTTGCTACAATTTCCCAAAAAGAAGGGGAAATACTATTACCGCGAGTACATTTCCCAGAACTTGCAATCATGCAAGCAAAAAGAATTGGTATTGGGCAGGATACTAATATTACATTCTCAAGATACATTGATCAAATTAGATATGCGGCGCGAAATAGATTGTGCATTGAAGTTGGATATCATGGCGCAAGGCGATTGGTTCAGCCATATTCATTGAGACAGCCTAGAACAGGAAATCAACTATTATACGTTTATGAATTGACAAGAGGTGCTGCCAGAACTAATCAGATTAAAGCGTATAAAACTAACGAAATTGTAAGTGCTGAAGTAAAACAACAGTCTTTTTCGCCAAGATATGTGATCGAGCTGTGATTGTTTGGAAAAAGAAAATTTTTTATAGGAACATTATCACACTTGGTGGCTATGGGTGGACTCGAACCACCGACCTCAGCATTATGAGTGCCGCGCTCTAACCAGCTGAGCTACATAGCCATAGCAGGCGCTTATTCTCAAAGTTTTAGGGTCGATTTGTCAAGGCGAATTCCTTGATTAACAGATAAAAAATTTGCGTCTTTAGGCTCTTTTGCGTACAATCACCAGCTTTTCGAAGGTCATTTATTAAAAAGTGATTTTCTCCTTGCCTTCCCTTGCGAAATTGCGAGTAAGGCTTTACCCATGAGGAGCGTTAAGTACATGAAACATTACGAAATTGTTTTTTTAGTCCATCCTGATCAAAGTGAGCAAGTGCCGCAGATGGTCGAGCGGTATAGCAACATTGTTACCCAGAGAAAGGGTAAAATTCACCGCTTGGAAGATTGGGGCCGTCGTCAATTAGCCTATCCTATTAACAAAATTTTAAAAGCCCATTACATTTTAATGAACATTGAGTGCGATAAAGAAACGCTCGATGAATTAAATAATGCGTTTCGTTATAACGATGCCGTCATTCGTAACCTGGTGTTAAATGTCAAACAGGCAGTTAAAGAGCCTTCCCCCTTATTGAAAGAAAAAGATAATCGCGGTGAAACAACCAGCGGCGGACATTATGACTCTGAAGGCGGTCATGGCTATAAAGGTCGAGGCAGAAAAATCCCTATGGGTGAGAATGAACCAGGCCATTTAATTGAATCAGGTGCAGAGGCAGATAAATAAATAATTGGAGTTGTTATGTCTACGTATTTTCGTCGTAAAAAGTTTTGTTATTTTACTACCAATAAAATTGATAGTGTTAACTATCAAGAAGTTTATCTTCTCCGAAAATTTATTACAGAGAATGGTAAAATAGTTCCGAGCCGAATTACAGGAACAAAAGCAAAGTATCAACGGCAATTGGCTAAGGCAATTAAAATAGCACGTTTTTTAGCTTTGCTGCCGTATTGCGATAAGCATTAAAGCTTCTGGGTACAAGGATGCTATAAGCAGTCTATGTTACTACGCCGATTGACGGATTTTGTTTTGCAAAGCCGCTTGAAAGCAATGGGAGTGGCGTTTTTATTTTCATTTATTCCATTGATTGGCGGCAGTATCAGTATTTTGATTGCAGCACTCGTGACATTACGCAAGGGTGCATTCGAGGGTACGTTTGTTTTGGGTGCTGCGATTTTGCCTTACCTATTCAGTTATGCTGCGTACGGAGCATCAGAAGAAGCAGAACTGGTTTTTATCGCAACGAGCGTGATCGTTGCAATTAATGTGTTAACTTGGCTTTATGCGCTGGTGTTGCGGCGTTATAGCAATTGGAGTTTGGTGATTGAGGGCGCAGCGTTATCAGGAATCATGATTGTTGCGGTGATTTATTTAGCGTATCCCAATATTCAAAATTGGTGGGTGGCGGAATTGACACATTATTTGAATAAAATGGTGGAACAAGCAACTGTTCAAGGTGATACGGTTGTTTCAGAAGGTATGCAAGCAAAACTCGCAGCCAGCGTGCAAGAATTTAAACGGTACGCAACAGGGATTATGGTAGTGTCCGCGGTATTTAATGCAGTTTTGCAATTGTTATTGGCAAGATGGTGGCAGGCGATTTTATTTAATCCAGGTGGATTACGCAAAGAATTGTATCAGATTCGGTTGAGTTATCTATCTGCAATTATTTTTGTGGGAGTAGTGGGTTTAGCTTATCTTGGCCAATCGTTTAGTTTGGAGCTTTTACCGATTGCAGTCACTGCATTTTGTGCGGCTGGATTAAGTTTGATTCATCACTTACTTGCCACAAATAAAACGGCTTGGCTTTGGTTGATGTTAGTGTATTTAGGCATTTTATTTTTGTCTTACATAGGTGTTTTTATCGTTGCCTTTGTAGGTTTATTAGATAGTCTATTTGATTTTCGTGAGCGAAGATTAATTTAAAAATGAGGTGTTAACGTGGAAGTGATATTACTTGAAAAAGTTCGTAATTTAGGGGCGCTCGGCGATAAAGTCAATGTGAAGCCAGGCTATGGGCGTAATTTTCTAGTGCCTGAAGGCAAAGCCGTTTATGCAACACCTGCTAACATTGCTAAATTTGAAGCGCGTCGTGCGGAGCTTGAAAAAGTGGCAGCAGAAAAAGTGAAAGCGGCAGAAGTGAGAAAGCAAGCGCTCGAAGCATTAAAAGTGATTACGATTGTTGCAAAAGCGGGCGAAGAAGGAAAATTATTTGGTTCAATCGGCACACGCGATATTGCGATTGCTGTGAATAAAGCAGGCGTTGAAATCAGCAAGAGTGAAATTCATTTGCCAGCGGGTGTATTGCGCCAAACGGGTGATTATGAAATTGAAGTGGATTTGCATAGTGATGTCAGTGTGATATTGAAATTAAGCGTGGTTTCTGAAGGTTAGTTTTTTTATCATTCCTCAACTATACAACAACTTATTCCTTAACTTAATACAGGACTCTCATTAGAGGGCCCTGCTCTATTAACTGTTCATTTTTTATATCAATCTTAATAAAGTGTTAAGAAAAGGTATTTATTATTGCACAGAGCGAAGAAAAACGAGGTGCATCTATGTCGGATACTAGGTTAGGAGCACCATCACAAGAATATTTAATTCCTTTTGATGGATTGCCTAATAATATAAAAAACTATCTTGATACGAAGAGTATTAGTCAAGATGTGTGGGACAGATCAGCAGGAGAAGTACAGAAGCTTATCATGGATAATTACGCAAAAGAGCAAACAAAGAATTACTCTGCAGATGCAGAACAAAAACAACCTCAACGGACCATAGGCTCACAAACTAAGGGTGTGCTACAAGAAAAAACGAAGAAGATTTTATATGGATTTGGACTACCGGACAAAGATTTCGTAATTACTATGGACAAAGATGAGCTGGGTATTCAAGTTACCGATTCTAAAAATATATCACTCCTTCTAAATGTTTTTAATCATTTCTCATCATTGAATCCTGGTATTGAAATTTTTCTGCGTGTTAAAGAGAAGAAGATTTCTATTAACGGAAATGACAATTTGTTAAACAGAGCGTTAGAATCATACTTAAAGAATCTAGACGAAAATAAGCAGAAAATTCGTCTTCAATTGCATTGGATAGATAATGCGATCAAAAAAAGCAATGGACCAACCGCAGGCGACTTGATAGCTCAATGCAGGAAGGAATTATTACCATTAAGTGATATTGCGCATGATGAAAGACAAACATTCCATGATAGGATTTCTGCGCGTGACAAAGGACAAGCATTTCATGATAGGATTGCTGACATCACTGGGCGCTATTGCACTGAAGATGAACGTATTCAATTGGCCACTGTGCTTCTGGGTGATATACGCCGTGCGATGAAACAAGAGCGTGAGGAAGACACGCCGACCACTATTACCCTCTGTGCCAGTTATCCCGAAAGAGGAAGAGCTCCCTTTTTTGACAAGGGGAAAGAAGCAGTAATAGTAGTAAAAACAGATGAAAGTCACAGTGAAAAAAAAGGAAGAGTAGCCGACTTAAGAAAGTGAATTGAAAAAATGGAATAACAAAATAGATCTCTATACTTCTTCTAAAATGATATCATCTCATCATGACACCTAAGATTTTTATCGCAGTATTATTGTTTGTTACGTTGGGGCAAATTACTGCAGATATGTATTTGCCTTCGCTTCCTGCCATTACTGAAGCTTTATCCAGTACCCCTGCAATGATTAAGTTAACGTTGTCTGTTTATTTGTTGGGATTTAGTGTGTCTCATTTATTTTATGGGCCCATTTCTGATCGTATTGGGCGGCGTAAACCGATATTGTTTGGCATGGGTTTGAGTATATTGGGATCTCTCATTTGTTTTAGCGCATCATCAGCTATCGTATTAATTGCAGGACGTTTTTTACAAGGAATTGGTACAGGCGCTTGCACCTCCATTGGTCGTTCCATTAGCCGTGATTTATTGAGCGGGAGTCATTTAGCGAGAACGTCATCACAGTTGGGGATGGCAGGTGCTTTTGTGCTTGCTTCATCTCCGATGATTGGCGGATATATTCAACATTATTTATCTTGGCGAATGAATTTTTTCATCTTATTTTTATATACGAGCTGCATATTTATTTTTGTCTATCATGTTCTCCCAGAAACCAATCAGCATTTGGATCCTATGGCAACACGTTTAAAAGTAGCATGCCGAAATTATACTGTATTGCTTTTCAATAGAACATTTATCAGTTACACCTTTTGTGCGGCCATGGCTTATGCAGGATTAGCGGCTTATCTGACAATAGCACCTTTTTTATTCCAAACGGTGATCGGCTTAAACCCCGTGCAATTTGGCTGGCTGTCATTTTTTATTGGCGCAGGTATATTGACTAGTGGTTTTATTAACAGCCGTTATGTGGTTCACAAAGGAATTCCGTTTATGCTTCGCTTAGGAACTTTTTGCATGATGACAAGCGGTGTTTTAATGTTGTTGTTGGGATTAGGAGGACTGCTCAATGTAGCGGTCATTGTCTTGCCCCTTATGCTTTTTTGTGTTGGGACCAGTTTATCATTTGCAAATGCCTCGGCTGGCGCTTTTCATGCCTTTCCCGAAATGGCAGGGACTGCGGCAGCATTATACGGCTGTTTTCAAGTGCTTGGCGGAGCAACAGCAAGCGGATTGGCAGCAAAACTGCATGCCCATAATCAGATTCCTCTCGCTATTCTTTTTGTAGTATTGGGTAGTTTGTCATTTTTGTCTTTGACATATGGTGTTGGGAAAGAAAGTCCATAACCTTTGGACAACTTTTCTTAATAATGCGAAAATTCCTATTATTTAGATAGTGGATGCCTATGGATACTTCTACCCTAAAACGTCCCAAGTCAAACGCGGGCGATGCGCATTTTGTCAAAGTCCCGCCGCATTCCATTGAAGCCGAGCAATCGGTGTTGGGTGGTTTGATGCTGGATAACCGGTCTTGGGATCAAATTGCCGATCGAGTGCGTGAAAGTGATTTTTATCGCCATGACCATCGTTTGATTTATCGCGTCATGAATAAATTGGTTGAACAAAATAAACCGCTGGATGTTTTAACTGTTTCTGAGGCATTACGAGAACTTCATGAATTAGATAATGCGGGCGGTGAAGTTTATCTTTTTGAATTAGCTAATAACACCCCAAGTGTTGCGAATATTAAAGCATACGCTGACATTGTGCGTGAACGTTCCGTTTTACGTCAATTGATCGCAGCAGCAAATGATATTGCAAGTCATGCTTTTAATCCAGAAGGACGCAGCAGCACCGAATTATTGGATGAAGCTGAGCGGCAAGTATTTTCCATCAGTGAACAAGGTGCGAGAAGCGGCGGTCCTGTGACCATCACCGAATTTTTAGCAAAAACGATGGAGCGGATTGATACGCTCGCTAATTTAGATGATCCTATCACTGGTATTTCATCGGGTTATCATGATTTAGATGACATGACATCGGGATTGCAGCGCGCAGATTTGATTATTGTGGCAGGGCGTCCATCGATGGGTAAAACCACATTTGCGATGAACATTGCAGAACACGTGGTCATGAGTAAATTACCGGTGGCTATTTTTAGCATGGAAATGCCAGGGGAAGCGATCGTCATGCGTTTATTATCTTCGTTATCGCGCATTGATCAATTAAAAATTCGTACCGGAAAAATTGAAGAACAAGATTGGCCGCGTGTGATGTCGACTGTGAGTATTTTATCAGAAGTGCCGATGTTTATTGACGATACGCCTGCGCTAAATCCTGTTGAATTACGCGCGCGTGCAAGACGGTTAGCGAAAGAACATGGACCGCTTGGACTCATCGTGATTGATTATTTGCAATTAATGCAAATCCCTGGGTTTAATGAAAATCGCACGGCAGAAATTTCAGAAATTTCGCGTTCACTGAAATCATTAGCAAAAGAATTAAATGTCCCTGTGATTGCTTTATCACAATTAAATCGCGGACTTGAACAGCGTTCAGATAAACGACCGGTGATGTCTGATTTACGTGAATCAGGTGCGATCGAACAAGATGCCGATTTGATTCTCTTTATTTATCGCGATGAAGTGTATAACGAAAATAGTCCTGATAAGGGAAGTGCTGAAATTATTATTGCAAAGCAGCGTAATGGTCCGATTGGCCGATTGCGATTAACGTTCTTAGGTCAATACACGCGCTTTGAAAACTTTACTCGAAATATGTATTAAAAAACTATGAGCCGTCCAGCAAAAATTACCATTGATCTTGCAGCATTAAAACATAACTTAAAAGAAGTACGGCGTTTTGCGCCTAAAAGTTCAGTGATTGCGATGGTGAAATCAGATGCCTATGGCCATGGATTAGTTCGTATTGCGAGTGCATTGGAAGATGCAGAAGCTTTAGGCGTGGCTTGTTCTGAAGAAGGATCCATGTTGCGGCAAGCGGGTGTCAAAAATAAAATTATTTTAATGGAAGGATTATTTTCAGCGGATGAATTACCGCGCGCAGTTCTAAATGATTTCATCCTCATCGTGCATCATGTGTCTCAAATTGAAATGCTGGAAAAAGCAGGAAATATTGCGCCGCTTTCAGTCTGGTTGAAAATCGATACAGGCATGCATCGTTTAGGATTTGATCCTACCTATCTTAAAACTGCTTATTCTCGTTTAATGAATTGTGAGGCTGTTAAAAAACCGATTGGCCTCATGACGCATTTTGCAGAATCAGATTCATCTGATTTCTCTAAAACGCTGCAGCAGATTGAAATTTTTAATGAAGCAACTGCTTTATTAAAAGGCCCAAAAAGCCTTGCGAATTCTGCGGGCATTATTGCTTTCGAAAAAACACATGCTGATTGGGTGCGTCCGGGGATTATGTTATATGGCGCATCTCCTTTCCCGGGGCGCACTGGATGCGAGCATGCATTAAAACCAGTGATGACGTTAAGTTCTGAGTTAATCGCGATTCATGATGTGAAAAAAAACGCGCGTGTTGGTTATGGCGGAACATGGATGTGCCCTGAAGATATGCGGATTGGTGTCGTTGGAATTGGTTATGGCGATGGTTATCCGCGTCATGCGCGCAATGGCACACCACTTTTAGTGAATGGCCAACCCTCCCTGTTAGTGGGACGTGTTTCTATGGATATGATAACGGTTGATTTACGCACTCAACCGAATGCTAAAGTGGGCGACCCTGTATTATTGTGGGGAGAAGGGATGCCGGTTGAAACGGTTGCTGAACATAGTGATACAAACGGCTATGAATTATTGACCCGCATCACACAGCGGGTGCATGTGAAAGTAAAATCGTAGGGTCTGTTGAGAATTGAAATTTTTTAATCATTTTAGCGTCAAACACGCTCT
>AMFJ01005761.1_pt1 | contig 27164 bp, 25 predicted proteins | sample 427208 | NCBI WGS metagenome assembly AMFJ01 (sample SAMN02954298, study PRJNA114691) | groundwater metagenome | biome: aquatic; feature: subsurface aquifer; material: sediment; isolation source: subsurface aquifer sediment | place: USA: Rifle, CO | collected 2008-08 | reverse complement strand
AATCCGTGTTGGTGATCTGGGGGGCGGGGGGGAAAGGGATGTTGAAGATGGTGTCTTGGATCTTGAGATTGGTGTTGATGGTGACCTCCGGAGTGGCGGTGATGGTGCCGGAAGTTAGAGAGATGTAGTTATTGGAAAGGGTGCTATTCATTTTAGTCTCGTCCGGATCAGAGACAGTGACGGTATTGGGAAGAGTGGTGAAGGAGACTTCGTCTCCGTAAGTTGTGCCGGCGGAGTTGGTAGCTTTGGCGCGGTAGTAGTAAGTGGTGTCGGGAGTGAGACTGGTGAGAGCGCAGGAGTATGGGCCGGTGGCTCCGATGCCGGCCGAGCAGGAATTGGGGTAAGTGCCGCTGACTGTTCCCCATTCGATTGTTCTTTCCGGGTCATCCGAACCGATGTCAGTGATGTTGGCGTTGGCTTGGGCGGTGGTGGGAGTGATGGGAGAAGGGGTGGAAGTTGCAACGATAGGTGAGGTCACAAGGTTTTTGATGCAGCGGATATTCAATCCACTGCGCTTATCACCTGCCACACGAAGAATCGTACTATTATTAAGATCAAGATAGCGAAGCCATGCAGTTGATGCGCTACCTTCGGATGCTACCCAAAAATGCGTAACCGAATTACGACTGCCAAAACTAGCTGATGCAGTACGATAACCGCTTAACAATGTCGTAAATCCGCTGGAATTATTTCCATTTAGCGTAAACATAGACAATTTGGAACCCTGGTCAGTTCCTCGCAATCCAGTCGCGTCTGCTTGCGCCTGGGTCATGCCCAGATACATTTCTAAATTTTTAAATTCTGTGTCACTGGGAATGTGCCAACCTGTCGGGCAAATGCCTTGATTTTGATCAGGAATTGCGCAAGATGAAGTATTACATGAGCTTGGCAATCCATTTACTTCTGCCCATGTATAGAATCCGCCATCCGTATTACAGATATTCGTATCGTTGTTGTAACACCATTTTTGCACGGTATTTGGATCATTGACTGTAGGAGCTGGATCAGATGGCATAGTGGATACATTTGCAAGCATTGTTCCTGCATTGAGATTTTCTTTAAACCAACATTGAGTGCCGATCTGCACAGTTTGATAGTTTTTACCTCCATAAGAAACCGTATCCGTTCCGCAGGTAAAGGCCTGCGCATCTCCGACTGCCACACATAAAACAAACACTGCTAAAAACCAAACTATACTCCGTATATTCCTTGTATTCTTTTTCATTTTTTTATTTTTGTTTTATCCAAATTTATTTTTATTTTTTTTCAAAACAAAAAGAACCAAATACAATTTATTTGCTTCTTGAGGACTTCATTATTCTAAAATTTAATCTCATTTTGGTTGTGCTTTTTATTTTTGTTTTTGAGAAAGACACTTTCTTTCCTTATATAATAATTATACAATAATATGCGAACAGGTGCAAGAAGCAAGTTATCCACAAAAACGCCCATCAAAAAAACGCTTGATTAGAATCGAGCGTTTTTTATTCAAGATTATTTGATAGACATAATTTCTACTTCCGTCATAGTTTGGCGATGTCCGAATTTGACCTTATATCTTTTTTTAGCTTTAAATTTCACGCCTGTCACTTTGTCTCCCTTTTCAGTCTTGATAATTTTTCCTTCAACCTTGGCTCCCGACACAAAAGGGGCTCCAACCTTGACATCTTTCTCATCTCCGACAAATAAAACTTCCGGAAAAGCAACCACAGCTCCCTCTTCTCCTTCGATTTTCTCTATTTTAATTTTATCTCCCACTCCGACCTTATATTGTTTTCCGCCTGTTTTAATGATTGCTAGCATAATAAACTTATAAATTGTTACATAAATTAGTATACAGGCTTTCTTTGCAAGTGTCAACAAGAAATGATAAAATAGGCCCTAGACAAACTGGCATTTTAAGGATAAAATGAATTTAATTATGGAAAAATTATCAAGAGCTATATTTTTTTGGATTTTGGTGCTAATTTTTATGGTTTCCGCTCCGGCTGTAGTTTTCTATGCCCGAGGATATCGATTCGATTTCAGTCGAGGGGTTTTTGTGCATAGCGGAACAATTTCAATAAAATCCAATCCTCAAGATATTCAAGTGATCATTAATGGAAAAATTGCCGACTCTAAAGCGCTAAATCATATAAACAATTCCTATAATATCAGCGGCCTTATGCCTGATATTTATGATATTTCTGTCAGTGCTGATGGCTATCAGACTTGGAATAAAAAATCCAATGTGCACAGCGGACTGGCTAGTGAATTTTGGAACGTGACACTAGCCAGAAATAATTATGCCAAAACTGAATATCCAACTCCTAATATTGAAAAATTCTTCATCTCCCCCCAAAGCAAGTTTCTGATTTATACCGAGAATAATGAAAAAAATCTAACTGCCAAAATTCTTGATATTAAAGACAAGGAAGTTGTAAGTACATTTGTTTTTGAAGGTTGGAATTTCATATCAGATGAAAGAAAAGAAAACATAGAATGGTCTCCGGAAGAAGATTATATCTCCGTTCCTGTCCAAAAAACACTCGAGGAAAAAATAAACACCAAAACAAAAATTGCCCCTGATTCCGATAGTGAACCCCGATATTCATATTTCATAATAGACACCGTCAAAAAAACATCTCTTAATCTCAATGAGATCCTGAAAGTCGAAGATATCAATTATGTGCGTTGGGATCCCAAAGATAAAAATTATCTTTTCTATCTCAGTGAAGACAAGCTTTTTCGAGCCAATATCAACAACACTGAAGACATTATAGAAATTGCTCAGGACATATCCAGTTTTGATCTTTCGAAAACAAATGTCTATTATTCCCAGATGCCAAACGAATTGGTTTACAAAGCAGAATTAAATGGAACTGGAAATCGCATCCAGCTCACCAGCGATTTTCCAGAGGATATTACCCGCAATTTTCGCCTGATTGCTTATGATGACAACCGCATTGCTTTTTTCACTAAAAATAAGACTGTTTATATTTTTAACGATGGGGAGCTCGATCGTTATTTTAAAAAATTAGGAACAGATATTGAAGGCATCCAGTTTTCGGATGATGGGAAAAAACTTCTCTATTGGACTAAAAACCAAATCTCTGTCCATTATCTGCGCAATTGGAATGTCGAGCCGAAAAGAAGTGAAAACACATCAGAAGATATAACGCGTTATGCAGATGAAATTAAAAATATCCAATGGTTCGGTGATTATGAACATGTTATTTTCTCTCTTGGAAAACAACTGAAATTCGTTGAGCTTGATCCGAGAGATCATCGAAATTCAATGGATCTCATCCAAGCATCTATCGAAAATCCTCTCGCTACATATAATCATTATTTGGAAAAATTATTTTTTATAGAAAACGTGAGCTCTTCTTCAAATCTCAATTCTATAAATTTCCCAGAGACATTGCCCTTTCTTGGAATCTTCAATAATCAAGATCAAGTCAGCTCCAACAACTAGCCGTTGATTTTTTTATGCTTAAAAAGGCCTTATGGCCTTTTTAAAATTTTCGATTTATCTTGTTAGTTTTTCAACTATACTTTGTAATATTCCTTATACCAGGAAACAAAATTTTTAATGCCCTCCTCAATCCTAGTAGTTGGCTTCCAGCCTAATTTTTTCAATTTTCTGATATCAGCCACTGTTGATGGAACATCTCCTGGCTGCATAGCCATCATTTTCTTTCTGGCCTTCTTTTCCATATGTTCTTCCAAAACTTCAATATAACGCATCAAAGTCTCTTCCCGATCTCCTCCTATATTCATCACCTCGCATTTGAGATTGGCATCAATCACCGTCATAGTTCCAGAAACAATATCATCTACATAAGTGAAATTTCGACTCATTTTACCGTGGTTAAAAACCTTAATTGGCACTCCCTTGGCAATACCGTCAGCGAAAAGAAAAAGTGCCATATCAGGCCTTCCCCAAGGACCATAGACGGTAAAATAGCGCAAGCCCGTCGTATTCAGGTCATAAATATGGCTATAAACGTGCGCCAAAAGCTCTGTGGCTTTCTTTGTGGCCGCGTAGGGTGAAATTGGAGCATCAACGCTGTCAGACTCAGAAAATGGCTGCTTGGTATTATTGCCATACACCGATGAAGATGACGCATAGACAAAATTTTTGATCTTATATCTTCTAGCCATTTCCAAAAGATTAAGAGTTCCTCGAACATTCACATCTTCATAACCGATAGGATCAAGCAACGAATTTCTAACACCGGCTAAAGCAGCTAGATGCATTACTTTATCGATTTTTTCAGCTTTAAAAATTTTTTCCAAAAGTTTGGTATCGCGGATATCACCTTTATATAATTTAAATTTATATCCCTTGAGATATTTTTTTATTCTATCTTTTTTAAGTTGCGGATCATAATAATCATTAAAATTATCGATCATAACAACTCTATCCCCCCTATCCATCAATTTTTTAGCCAGATTAGAACCAATAAACCCAGCACCTCCTGTTATCAATATCTTCATTGATTTTATGTTTTTATGAATTATCATATTTAAATTTTATCTACAGACTCTATCTTCTCTCTTAAATAGCTATAATATTCTTCCTCGTGGCTGTTTTGAATCGTATAATTCGCCACCACTTTATCACGAGCCAACTTGCCCATACTCCTCCGGAATTCTTCATCAGTCACTAGCTTTTCGATTTTTTCCACCCATTCAATCTTATCTCCGGCTAAAAATCCGTCTATTCCGTCGGATATAGCCTCGGAAAATGTGTGGTTACGCACTGCCACTATCGGAACTTCCAAGGCACCAGATTCTATAAATCGAATTTCCGACTTTGATTCGCAAAAGGGATCGTTTTGCACAAGAGGGTAAAGACATATATCCACCTTGAATAGATTTTCATAATATTTATCGCGACTAACTAAAGGCAAGACGACTATTCTCTCGGAAAAAACATTCAATTCACTATCCACATCCAATGGTCCGGCTAAATAGAGCTTGGTCTTGGGGAATCTGATCAAAATTGAACAAAGAGCTTCCGTAATAGTAGCAAAATCCTTATTATGGCTATGCGTACCGCTAAAATATCCGATGCGGACAAAATCATCCTTCTCCTTGGAAACATTTTTTAGGACATCATCAATCACCTTGAGCTCATGACAAGAAATCTTGTTTTTTACTATGAAAACTTTCTTGCCGTATCCACGCAAAATTTCTGCCAAATAGGAAGTAGAAGCGGTGCAAACTTTTACATAATCATCCCTCAATATTCCTTCTCCCACACCTTTGGCATATTGCATTTTTTCAAAAACCCCCATCTTATTTTTATATAAATCGGTTTCATGCATATATTTCGCATCAAAAACCAAATCATCTGTTTCAAAGATAATTTCCTTGCCTTGCTTCTTGATTGCGGCTACCAATTTTCCTACGCTTCTTGTTTCCAGCGTGCGATGAAAAATAAAAATCTTGAAACGATTGGCGTGCCATGAAAGAAGCGGGTTGTCCTGAAGCATCGCCGCCGCTCTTATCCCATGCAAATTCAATTCCTCCGCTTGATTATAGGCTCGATAATGAGCACTGTCCCCTACGCCTCCGGTTATGATCAAAACATCTCCCGATGAAAAATTAAAAAGATTTTTCAAAAAAATTATTCCATAGCCAAAAGTTCTTCTCAAACCCACCACAATTCCATCGCGTCGGATAGTGGTAAAAACTTTACCAATTTTAATCAGCATCAATTTCATTTGGTTATTTCAAATCTTAAATCCCCCTTTAAGCTATTTTCCATATTCAATTCTTTTCCTTCTTTGGTTTTTATACGGATTTTAACCGGCACTTCTCCAACTCCGGATTGCTTTTGCACTAACAGCTTGTAATCATTCTCTGTAAAGTTATTCGGCAATTCATATTTTATCATAGCATCAGTTTCACTTCCAATGATAGCGTGCAAAATAAAACCGAAGTAAGTTTTCCCAAATTCCGTCCCATTGCCGCCCAACGGAGAAACCATCTTATTTTCCAAGAGCTTTGCTCCTTCAGGAACATATACCCGAAGATATGAATGATAGTCACTGGTTCTCCAATCCCCATAAGGAGCAGTATTTTTGTAGAGCATATTAAGCGTTACTATCGGCTTTTCTCCGGCTAGATCAATATCATATTTTATTTCGCGTTTTATATAATAATCAGTTTTAAGCGCTCCTAAATTTGCATCCACCATCATCAGATAGTCCCCTTCCCAATTTTGAGCCACTTCACCGCTCCAATACACATCTTCCACCAACGACTGCAATCTTTCATCCTTAAAATTCAGCATTACGTTCTTATTTTTCAGCTCTTCATGAAAAAAATTCGCCAATCTCGGAATATCGCCTACATTGGAAAGCTTGCTCACGATTATGGGGGCCATTTTTTTCATAATCCATTTTCTGTTTTGCGTGTCCAGACTATCATCCATCAAGTATTGTTTTTCCACCACTTCCTCCAATTTTAAGGTAGCGTTCGTACTGTCAAAAACTACCGGACTTCCAGGAACAGAAATCGGTCCGGTAATTTCTAAAATATCGTTGAAAACTTGTGAGTTTACTGCAATCACCCCATCAAACTTGCTGCTTGCTCCTGCCAATCTTAAAAAATATTCCGCCTTGCTGACATTCGTAGGAAAATCTGGAGAAAAATTAGAATCTCTAAATTTCCATTTTTTAATGCTCATCATCTTAGTGAGAGGATATGGAGCTGGAATTTTAGCTTCAATTTTTTGATCTAAAAGATTGGCATCTTCCACAAAGACAGAAACCACTTCACCGTCCCTAATTTTCAAAATAGCGTATTGGCCCAAAAAACCTCCGCCCGGACGAAGCTCCATATTATTCTGTAAAAGCACTAAAAAATTTCTAGTAATTCCGTCTTTTTTGGTAAATTCTTGAACCAATTGATTGACAACCGATAATTCTTTTTGCCCGTCCGTTTCGATAAGCAGCAAATTGGAAATCTTATCTGCAATATTAAGGGCGTTGATGACCACTGCGGTTTTATTATCTTTTAAAAAAACTAGGCTCGCATAAACTGTTCCTGTTAAAATCAATATAATCACTATTATCGATATAAACTTTTTTGTAAGAAGACCTTTTAATCTCACAGCAAAACTGACATTTCTATTTTCCATTTTTATTTTTTTATTTTTTTAATGAATTATAAATCTTGTCCAATTTTCTCCCTGATTCACTCCAGCTGAATTTTTTTACCCTCTCTTTATTCAGTTCTCCCTTTTTCCGGATCTCTTGCGTGTGTGCGGCAAAATACAAAATACCATCAGCAATTTCCCTGGAACTCATATCACTGCAAAAATAAGCGCTGTCTCCCAAGAAATTTCTATTATTCGGTTTGTCAAAACAAACAACCGGCAAACCTGCCGCCATATAGTTAAGCATTTTTCCGCTAGCTTGAGCCGTATCCAAATCTTTGGGGTCAACCGAAATATCGCAGGCCTTTAGAACTTCCGGCAGTTTGAAATAATCCAAAGGAGAAATCAAGCGCACTGAGCTTTCCAGCTTGTGTGTTCGAATAAAGCTTTCCACCTGATAGGAAGGGAAGCCTCCAATCAAAAAGAAGACGTCCGGCCTTTTCTCTAACACCAAATGAACGGCATCCAGAAGATAATCAATGCCTTTATTGGTTACCAGCCCTCCTGTGTAGCCAACAATGAATTTATCCTGTGGCAATTCCATTTCATATCGAATTTCTTCCTTGGAAATTTTAACATTGAAACTATCAATATTTACGCCATCCAGGAGAAGTTCGCATTTTCCTTGGATCCGCGCAGATGAAACATCCTTCACTCCTTCCCAAGAGCTAGCTATGGCGCAGTCTCCTAAATTGCTGATAAATTTCTCGACAAAAGAAAAAATTGTCTTCAATCCTCTTTTTAGGTAACCATGAGAAACCATCTCCTTGGTGAGACTGCCATGGAAATCAGCCACTAGTTTCATCTTTCTCCAAAAAAGCACCTTTTGTATGATCCATCCGATAAGCGCGCCTTCATGCAGGTGTCCGTGAATAATATCCGGTTTTTGAGTACGAGCCAAATAAAAAACTTTTCGGATAAGCATAATGTCTAAAATAACTTTTTGCCAGTCCGGTCCGGCTTCCAATTTTTTATACCAAAAAAGCAAGCGCCGGATGCGCCTGACATCAATCTTAGTTTTCACCTCAGCCTCAATATCTCTTCCGATGTGATAGGTGGCAATTGTTATTTTATGACCCAATTTTTCAAGCGCCAGAGCCTCTTCCAATATTCTGATATGAGTTCCCCGATTAGAAAAAAAAGGTGTTGGAGCAACAACAAGTATCTTCATAAAAAATAAAACTAAACATTACATGACTTACGCGTTTGATTGTGGCAATGCGCCACGGAAGCGAGAAATCAGCTATATTTTTAATGCCGATCTTTGACGAAGTGTCGAGATTGAACAAAAAACATCACCTGTCACGCTGAAGCGTGTATTGTCGCAAGCAAATGCGTAAGTCCTACATCAATAAAGATTCCTAAAAAAATTAATTTTAGGTATTCTTTATTTTTTAATTTTACCCTATAAATCTCCGTTTGGCAAAAGATAATTTAGGCTATATAATAGCATTAAATAAGAAACCTGCTTCACTTAAGCAAAAATGAGTAAGTGATTGTTTTTTAAATCGATGAATCAAAAGAAAAACTCCCCTATCAAAGAAAAAGGTTTTGGTTTTTTTGCCAGAATTAAAGCTTTTTTTAATATTAAAATAGACCTGAATAAACATCAGCTTTTTACGATTTTTGGCTTATTTTGGGTTATCCTTGGCTGGTTTGGTTTAGTCTTGTCTCTTTTGGGCATTTTTTATACTGCTTTTTTCGTAGGATATATTTTTCTTGGCATAGCTTTTTTTGTCTATATCTTCAGTTTTAACAAGGGGAAAATTGAAATTCAGCCTCATTTTTTCTGGCTTTTCATCCTTTCTTTGGTATCTGTTTTTGTTTTCTCTTTCTATACCACTCCCACCATATTTTCCGGACGCGACCAAGGATCTTTTAGCGAGGCGGCTATCCAACTATCTCAAAATCACCGCCTCACTTTTTCTTTTGATGGCCAAAAGGAATTTTTCCAGATTTATGGACCTGGAAAAGCCCTTAATTTTCCTGGATTTATTTATACCGCTAAGGGAGAGCTTACCACTCAATTCCCGCTTGGCTACATAACCTGGCTTTCAATTTTTTATTCCATGTCAGGAATGAACGGATTCATGGTTGCCAACAGCATAAGCTTTATAATTTTTATTTTTTCTTTCTATCTTGTTGCTCGTTATTATCTGCGCCCTTCCTCGTCTATAGTTGCCACTATTCTTATCCTTACTTCATTTGCTTTTTCTTGGTTTTTCAAATTTACTCTCAGTGAAAATCTCGGACTGATGCTCACCTGGTTCGGCACCTACACATTTGTCACATTTACTCGAACAAAAAAACGATTGTATCTCCTTGCTTCTCTTTCTGCCTTTACGATGCTTGTTTTTTCTCGCATCGAAGCCATCAGCTTCCTGGCAATCATAATTTTCATACTCCTTGTAAAATATAAAGATTGGAAATATCTTCTTTTTGTAGTCATTGGAAAGAAGATCCTTCTTTTTATCGGCGGATTTATTCTTTTGTATTTTTTCAACCTAGCTTTCGACACCCAATCCTACATATCCTTGCTGAAAAATATCCTTCATCCGTTTATTTCCTTAGGCTCTGGAATCAAAAATTATTCTTCTTCTCCTGTTTCTTTTTTTGATACTTCCATCTATACGGTTAAAATTCTTTTTTCTTATGGAATCTTCAGCTATATTGCGCTTGGACTGATCGGTTTTTTCTATCTATGGCGCAACAAAAAATTTGAGTCTATTATTCCATTTCTCATTGTCCTTCCATCTTTTATCTATATTATTTATCCCAGCATATCCTCCGACCATCCCTGGATGCTCCGTCGTTTTGTTTTTTCCGTGTTGCCGATAAGCATTTTCTATACTGTCTATTTTTTCGACTGCTTCTTTAAACGGCGCTCGTATTTCCATCTTTTTTGTCTGGTTTTATTGTTGACCAATTTGGCTGTTTTTATTCCCTATCTTAAAATATCTCCTAACAAGGGCCTCCTAAAGCAAGTGGAGGAAATCAGCAATAATTTCAAAAGCACTGATCTGATCTTGGTCGACCGCGATGCTACCGGAGATGGCTGGTCTATGATGACAGGACCCATGAATTCTCAGTTTGGTTTGCAAGCTGCATATTTTTTCAACTCCAAAGATCTCAACAAAATAGACAGAAAAAAATTCAGCTCGATCTATTTTATAATTCCAGACGAAAAAATAGAATTCTACCGCCAAGAAGGATTGCTCAAAAAAATCATTCCTATAAAAAATTATTCGCTTGAAATAAGAAATCTTGACATTCAGATCGGCACCAAAAAAAATCTCTATGCCAGTCCGATCAAGCTTCCTGAAGAAAAAGAAAGGATTGTCAGTGGAAAAATTTATCAATTAAAATATTAATATGCATTTCGATCTAAGCCCAACAATAATCCTCGACGAAAAAAATTCCTTACTATACGGAAGAATGCGTGTTTTTCTATACATATTTTCCTTTTTACTCGCTCTCTATCTTGCTTTTCGCATTCTTTTTCCTTCGCTTTTTTTTGAATTTTCATTCAATAATCCGCGCGCAAAAAGCAATACTATCACCAATCCCAGAGACGAAAACCTTGCTCCATTGGAAAAAGGATTGCTGAATGAAGGCAAAAGCTTGTTTTTCAACACCTCCCTTGTCGGCACCTATTCCACAGCTATCGTCTCTATGACACTGGATAAAAAATATCCTAATTCCTCTTTTGAAAGCCTAAGCGTAAGAAAATCTTATAATGCATTCCTCTATCCCGAAGGAGAGGCTATGGGCTTTCGCGATGGAACCTTATTAAAAAACAAAAGTGATTTCTATATAGTTTCCGATGGAAAGCTGCAAAAATTTGCCGGGGCAAAAATCATCGATGCTCTCGGTTTCCCTGTGAACAGTTTTTTAAATGTTGCCGGAGATGAGCTCACCTACAATTCTAAAGGGGATGCTATAGGCAAAAACAGCGGCTATCCTGATGATTCTCTTTTTCTTATCCAAAATAATTTCTATCAGCTGCAAGACAATAAGCTGAAAAAATTTATAAGCGACTTTGCCTTCTCCACTCATTATGAGTCAGGACAAGCTATCAAAAAAAATGCTGATTTTTTGAAAGAATATGAAATAGACAGTGATCCAATCGGGTTCTCTGAAGGTTCTCTTCTGTCCTATGCCGATTCTATCTATGTTGTAGAAGGCGGAAAAATTTTTCCCATCGACAATCCTTTGACATTTTCCGGCAAAGGCTTTGATTGGAATGACGTCATCCAGGCCAGTGCCGACGAAATTGCTTTCTATGAAAAAGAAAAGCTCTTCACCATTGCCAGTGATCACCCATCCGGAACTATTTTCAACACTACGGAAGATCATCTTAATTATCTGATTATCGACGGACAAAAACGCCTTTTGCCTACTGAAAATATTTTTTCTTCATGGGTCAACACCACTCCGGTTCCAGCTTCGAAAGATAGCTTAGATATAAAAAGCAATTGCCAAATAAAAAAATATTTTTGGAAATCTAATGCTTTCCAATGCTCTTTAGCTATAGTCGAGATGCAGCAATTAATCGGAAGCGACTATGTTTTTTCTTTGAAGCCAGCCGAAAAAACTCAAATAGACTTTCTTAATGTTGAATTCAAAAAAGATATCGGCTTTAAAAATTTTAGATTTACTGCCAGCGAAATATTAAACCGCATAAAAAACAACTATGCTCGATAAAACAAAATTAGCGGAGCTTCTTCAAAAAAATGCCCCCCTTCTCTACAAGCTCTCCTGCGACAGCTTATTGATTCTGGTTTTCTTTTTTGTCCTAGTCCTTATTGCAGAAGGATTGCTTCCTGGAATCATTTCCACTCGCCTGGGATTATATAAGATCGTAGTGGTGATTTGCGCCAATCTGCTCCTAACCATATCTATAAAAAATCTGTTCCTATCCGAAGATCAAAATCTGCCTAGCCAAAAAATTTTATGGATTTCGCTAGGAATCGCCCTGCTTCTGATCTTTAATTCACTTTTCAGCCTGCCCATCTATCTCAATCTTTTCATACTTGCTCTCTCAGGTGCGATTATCTTCTATATCTTTCAAGTTTTTGAGGAAAAATAAAAAAATATCCCGGAATGAAAGATTCTTCATTCCGGGTTTTTCTTTTTTAAGATGGATTTAATCTGGGCAATCCACAGCAATCTTTCAACATCGAGAAGCATTGCCGCGAAATTTTCCAGCAGCTTCCTCTGTTTCAAAATCCCAATGTGCATATGCACATGTATCCATCGTTTTTTGGATAGCTTGAGAGTTTATAGGGCCCCATTGGACCGCTCTGCCATCTTCATCAAAAAAAACTATCCATTGTTTTTCATCTTTCTTGGCCATATGCATTTCCTCCATTAAATAATGCCTTCAAGCACAGCTTCTTCTCGTTCGCTATTCATAATCATTTCATTAAATGTTTCTTCAGCGCTAAGTGCCGAATCACATTCAATGATTAACCTTTTGAGATATAAACCTCTTCTTTCGAGAGTAACCATTGTTCCATCTTCACCATAACTTACTATTTCGTCATATGAAATTGGCCGATTATTTCCGTCTAAAAGAACTGCCCATTTACCCATGCCTGCGACATTAGCGATATTTTCCATTGCACTCCTCCCTTGTTGTAACAACAAAAAAACCGCCGTCTTCGGCGATCTGGTTTCTTTTGCAATCTTCAAACAAAAATCAAAAACCCAGCCGCTTTAGACGGATGTTTTGTTGACCTTGTTGTAATCGATAACTTATTTTCATACTTCAATTATAATCCTTTTGAAAATATTGTCAAATTATTCTGCTAATAATATTAATAAAAAATATCATAAAACGCTACCTGCAAAGATAAGCCAGAGTCTCCCTTGCGCATTTTTCCCACGAAAATTCTTTCAGCCTTTCTTTTCCCTTAGCTATCATTTCATCTTGCAAATCTCTGGAAGAAAGAATTTTTTCTATTTGAAGACTCAGTCCTTTTGCGTCATGAGCATCAAAATATAGGGCGCCGTCCCCTGCCACTTCCGGCAAAGATGAATTATTGGCAGTTATCAGAGGCACACCAGCAGCAAAAGCTTCTAAAACAGTGATTCCAAAGCCTTCATAGAAAGATGGATATACAAATACGCTTGAACCGCGGAATAAGTGCCCCATATCGCAAAATTTGAGCTTTCCAGGCATTATAATATCCTCTTTGAATGAGCTTTTTTGAGCCATTTCCTCAATTTTTTCCCACTTCCAGGCTTTCTCTCCCGCTAAAACCAACTTTATCGCAGAACCGGTTCTTTTTTTATAATCCTCGAATGCCTCTATCAGTTTTTCAATATTTTTTCGAGGCTGCAGAGCGCCGGCATATAAAATATATCCCCCGATAACACCCAAGCGTCTTTTTAATGCATTTTCTTCATCCATATTGCGTTCTCCGCTGAAAACTTCCGGGCTGAAGCCATGATAAATCACTTTGATTTTATTCTCGTCTATTTCCGGGTAGAATTTCAATATATCTTTCTTCGTCGCTTGCGAAATGGCAATTATCTTATCAGCTTTCCGGATGGAATAGTCGGCAAAGAAATTCAGTTTTCGCAAATCTTTTTTCGTGAAAGTCTCCGGAAAATGCTTGAAAGCCAGATCATGGATCGTTATCACCGTTTTCATTTCTTTTCTTCGGAAAAATGGCAGCGCTGCCATAGGCATCCATAGAACATCGGCGCGGCTTTTCCAAAGTTCAGCCGCAAATACGGTTTGAGTCCAAAAAAATGGAGACGATTTTTTTATAATATTAAAATTAGAAAAGTTTGGCGGAGCCAATTCCGGATTAAATTTATTTCTGTGAAACAACAAAAAATCATTTTGCGCGTCCAGTTCTCCAAATTTTTTTAATAGATTGTGAATATAAACCCTCGTCCCATCGATGCGACTGTGATCCAGATCGGCTACTTGAATGGCAATTTTCATTTATTTTTCTTTTTGTGAACAAATAAAAGCATGCAGGTCGCCGCTGATGTCCTCCCTATCAAATGCATAAGCAAATATAGCCTTAAGGTAATTAAGCGGGTCGCCCGTCGTCAGCCATTGCCCGTCTTTGAGCTCCTTGGCAAGAAAAATCCCCCCTCTTTCGACATATTTTTTGATAGCATCCGTAATCCACAATTCGTTTCCTTTGCCCAAAGACGTTTCTTTGAGAATATTAATAAATTCCTGATCAAGGATCATCCTTCCAAAATCAGCTAGCTGCGATGGAGCTTCTTCGATGGAAGGCTTCTCAATAATATCTTCAATTTCATTTGTGCCTTCTCGCAATTTGACAATTCCATATCGATTGACCACTTCCCGCGGAACTTCCTGCACCCCGATCATCAGTTGTTCATTTTTTTCATAATCCTCTATCATTTGTTTGGTGAATGAGACTTTTGATTTTACCAGATCATCTCCCCACACAAAAACAAACGGTTCGTCGTCCACCAGGCTGGCTGCTGACAAAACAGGCGTTCCGTTCCCATATGGTCCTTTTTGACGGACATAAATAAAATTAGCCATATCCGCGATTTTGGATATTTTTTCGGCAGTTTCGATTTTTCCATTCTTCCTCAAATCATCTTCCAAAGCGACGCTATGGTCAAAATGATCCTCCAACGGTTTTTTATCCCATCTGGTTACAAAAATTATATCTTCTATGCCGGCTTCAATCAATTCTTCAACTACCAGTTGGATTATAGGCTTATCCACAATTGGCAACATTTCTTTTGGCATTGATTTTGTGGCTGGCAATAATCTTGTTCCGGAGCCAGCTACGGCAATAATGGCTTTTTTGATTTTCATATTTCTTATTTCCAAAATTATTTTAATCTTATAGATTTTACATTTTATTGCAATCTTTTCTTAGCTAAAATTTTCAGTTCTTCATTGAATTCTAAAATAGCCTGATCAATGATCGGATCAAAGTTTTTGTAGATCTCTTTGTTTTTTACAATGTTTCCTGCTTCAAGCAATGAATCGAAAGTGCCCGCATCCAGCCATTCTCCTTCAATTTTTTTAACTGTCAGCTCCCTCATTCCCAAAAAGGCATTATTAACATCGGTAATTTCAATTTCTCCCCGGGAAGAAGGTTTCATATTTTTGGCTATCTCAATCACTCGATTATCATAGATGTATGCCCCCGTCACGCAAAAATTGCTTTTCGGTTTTTCAGGCTTTTCTTCAATAGAAAGAGCTTTTCCATCTTCATCAAACTCAACGATTCCGAACCTTTCCGGATCAGACACCTGTTTGGCAAAAATCATTCCTCCGGATTTAAAATTTCTGATTGACTTTGAAATATCATCTTCAAATATATTATCGCCCAATATCATAGTCACGCTGCTTTTGCCGATAAAAGATTCTCCCAGAATAAAAGCATCCGCTAGTCCTCGCGGAACTTTTTGCACGTCAAAATAGATATTGATTCCGAATTTTTTCATAGTTGAACCCAAGAGATTCAGATATTGCCCGCTGTGTTCCGGCGCAACTATAATCAAAATATTTTTAATTCCAGCCTTGATAAGCATATTGAGCGGATAAAAAATCATTTGCCTATTATACACCGGAAGAAGCTGCTTGCTAGTAGTGGCAGTCAGAGGGAAAAGCCTGGTAGCTGTTCCTCCTGACAAAATAATTCCCTTCATATTTTTACATTAAGTTTTTATATATTGGAAACTTTCCACACATAGATATGACTTCCTTATGGATTTCTTTCAAAATTTCCTCCGAAGCATGATTTTCAATCGCACGATTGATCCACTCAGAAATTTTTCTGATTTCTTTCTCTTTCATTCCTCGTGTTGTAATGGCCGGCACTCCGATGCGCACACCGCTGGGATCCATTGGAGATCTCGGATCATCCGGAATCATATTCTTGTTGATAGTGATGCCGATCTTATCCAAAGCAATTTCCGCTTCTTTTCCACTCACACCCTTACTTGCGAAAACATCTACCAAAACCATATGATTGTCAGTTCCTCCAAACATTATCTTAAATCCGTATTTTTTAAGTTCCAATTCCAAAACTTTTGCATTTAAAATTATCTGTTTGGCATATTTTGCAAATGCGGGTTTTAGAGCCTCGGCAAAAGCGACTGCCTTTCCGGCAACAACTTGATCATGAGGACCGCCTTGAAAACCGGGGAAAGCTGATTTGTCGATAGCTTTGGCAAACTTTTCTTTGCACAAAATCATCCCCCCTCGAGGACCTCGAAGAGTTTTGTGAGTGGTTGTGGTCACAATGTCAAAATGCGGTACCGGACTTGGAAGAGCTTTTCCGGCAATAAGTCCTGCGATATGCGCCATATCAAACATGGAGATAGCGCCCACTTTTTTAGCAATAGCTGCTATTTTTTTATAATTGATTTGTCTGGTATAAGCTGAAAATCCCGCTAAAATCATTTGCGGTTTTTCTTTGATAGCCATTTTTTCCAATTCCTTATAATCAATTTTTCCTTTGGCATCTGTCTTATATCCGATGAATTTATAAATATTAGCTGAAAGTGTCATAGGATGCCCATGAGTCAGATGTCCACCGTGCGAAAGATCCATGCCAAGAATTTTATCCCCCGGCTTCAAAACTGCATTATAGGCAATCATATTAGCTGGCGCTCCCGAATGCGGCTGCACATTGGCATGCTGAGCTCCGAAAAGTTCTTTAGCTCTCTCAATGGCCAAAGTTTCTACCACATCGATATACTCCTGTCCGCCATAATATCTTTTCCCCGGATAACCTTCAGAATATTTGTTGGTCAGAATTGAACCGATCGCTTCAAGCACAGCCTCAGAAACATAGTTTTCACTGGCAATCATCTCCATTCCCTCCTGCTGCCTTTTTAGCTCCCCCACAATAGCTTTGTAAATTTTTGAATCCTGTTTCTTCAGAATTGACATATGGTTATATTTAACAAATTATTTACTTTTGAGACTTTTTAAATATTCTTTCAATGCATCTTTATAGCTTCGAAGAGGATTTAGCTTTGTATTCAAAAGCACTGAGAAATATGGCCTTTGAGCTGGACGCGGAAATTGAGCCCCATCAACTGGAACAACTTTGGTTCTTATTTTAGCTTGCTTATATAGCTCCAAAACTCCTTCATACCAAGTGCAAGGATCTCCATTAACCACATGATAGATGCCGAATGGTTTTTTCGCTTCAATGATTTCTTTGGTTTTTTTAGCCAAATCCGGAGCATAAGTAAAACAACTGGTTTCTTCATCTACAACTTTCACCTCTTTATTTTTATTCCCTGCCTCCAGCATCACATCAAAAAAACTTCTTTTAGCTTCGGCAGATTTCGCCGGAGCGCCAAAAATCTTTGAAGGACGAATGATATAATAGTTCTCACCATGTTTCTCCACCTCTTTTTCACCCAACTCTTTTGATTTTCCATAATTAGAAATTGGATGAGTCTCAGCTTCTTCATCAAAACCGATTTGCGGCTTAAAATCATCATGCAAAGAGCAAGAATCGCAAGAATGAGTGCATCCTTCCGGTTCTGGAATTTCGGGATTTCCATCAAAAACATAATCCGAAGAATAATTCACAAAGGTTGCTCCTATTTTTTTGGCAATCTTCGCCAAATTTCCAGGTGCTTTTCCGTTCAATTTTTTGGCCATTACAAACTCTTTTTTGTCTTCCTCGCATCTATCCACAGCATTATAGCCAGTAGCGTTTATGATAATTTCCGGATCCAATGAAATTATTTTTGAAGTTGTTTCTTTCCCGATAGTGATATCGATATCTTCCCTGTCCCAAGAAAACACTTCGTAAGATTTGTCCTTTTTAAAAACCCTAACCAGTTCCTGCCCCAGCATTCCCTTAGCTCCTATAATCAATATCTTTTTCTTGTCTTTTTTTATTTCCATATATAAAACTTAATTTTCGTAATGATTCTTATAATAATCCCTATATTCCCCTGAAACAATATTTTTCCACCATTTTTCATTATCCTTATACCATTGAATGGTTTTCAACAAGCCTTCCTCAAATCCGACAGACGGCTCCCAACCGAGTTCGCCCTTGAGTTTAGAAAAATCAATGGCATAGCGCCTATCATGCCCTCTTCTGTCATCTATGAACTCGATGGATTCTTCTCCTTTGCCTAACAATTCCAAGATTTTATAAGCAACTTCCTTATTGGTTTTCTCCGTGTTTCCTCCGATGCAATAGGTGTCTCCGATCACTCCATTGTGAATAATAGCATCAATGGCGCTGCAATGATCTTCCACATAGAGCCAATCGCGCACATGCATTCCGTCCCCATAGAGAGTAATTTTTTTTCCTTGAATCAGATTGGTAATGGAAAGCGGGATAAGTTTTTCCGGAAAATGATAGGGACCATAATTGTTGGAACAATTGGAAATTGTTACCGGCAAGCCATAGGTATGAAAATAGGCTCGCACCAGATGATCAGAGCCAGCCTTGGAAGCGCTATAAGGACTTCTGGGATCGTAGGGAGTTTTTTCACTAAAAGCCGGATCAGTCAAAGAAAGAGATCCGAAAACTTCATCCGTAGAAATATGATGAAAACGCTTATTGTCATTTTTCTTGGCCGCCTCAAGAAGAGCATGAGTTCCTACTATATTAGTGCCGACAAAATCCCTAGAATCAAGAATAGAGCGATCCACATGGGATTCAGCCGCAAAATGCACAATCATATCAACCTTGCTGACTAATTTTTCAACCAAATCATAATCGGTAATATTACCTTTTACAAAACTATACCTAGGATTGCCTTCCAGGTCCGTCAGATTTTCCAAATTGCCCGCATAAGTCAAAACATCCAAATTGGCTATTTCATAGTCAGGATATTTTTTTAAGATATAGTGTATAAAATTCGAGCCGATAAAGCCTGCTCCGCCAGTTACTAATAATTTCATTTTTTGTATTTTTTGTTAAAAAATTATTATTTATCAAATCTCTTTTGACATGCAAAAGGGAGTTACATTATAAATTTAAAATTGGCCATTGTCAATTATTTATTCTTCGTAGTCCAGTCAAATCCGATTTTCGGATCATTCCATTCAATTCTTTCTTCATCGGGATCTTGAGGATTGTAAGCTTCACTTGTATGATACACCAAAGTCGCCGGTATTTGACCCAAGACACGATAGCCATGAGCCACATAGGGAGGAATCAGGACCATCACCGGATTATTTTCTCCGGCATAAATCACTTGAGTCTCCCCAAAAGTAGGCGAACTTTCGCGCATATCATGCAAAACTATCTGCATATTTCCTTTTATAGGAAACCATACGTCAATTTGTTTTTTATGCCAATGAAAAGCCTTGACTACTCCCGGGTAAGTCTCAGTATAGCTGGTTTGCTTCACTTCGCAAAAAGTTTCTTCGCCAGATTTAATGGCTTCGCAAAAAAAGCCCCTATCGTCTGAATATCTCTTAATTTGCTTTATTTTCACTCCTTCTATCATCTTTTTTTATTTATCTTATTACCCTCTAATAATAATACAAAACCGCCCTAAAAGCAAAAACAGCGATAAATATAATTTTTATGTATAAAAAAGGCTGCCCATGTTGGGACAACCCTTGTTGAAATCCTATGCTGCCATCAGACCGGCCTTGTAAAGCATAGCTTTTAATCTTTTTATTTCTTCTTCAAGCAATTGAATTTTTTCGCTTGCTTTCGCTTGCTTATTTTCATGTTTCTCTTTCAGCGATTTGAGATGGGAAGCCACAGAAGCCCTCACATAATCATTTCTCTTTTCAATAGCTTCCCCAGCCATGGCTTGATATGCTTGGGCTTTTTCCTCCAAGGATTGGATTTGGTTTTTCAAGTCGGCAATAAGCTGGCCGAACTCTGCCCTATCTTCAGCGTTGCCTTTCAAAAGAGCCTCTCGATCTTCTGCCACCTTTCTTTCAATCTTTTCTTTTTCTATCCTCATTCTCTCAAGAAAAAAGAGGGAGACAATCAGAGAAACCGCAAAAAACAAGAATGCAGACAATACAAAGAAGTTATTCAGGCTGTCCTTGCTCATGGAAGAAATGACACTTTTGATCGCCGCATTATACTCTTCTTGCATTTTTTGGTTTGCATCCATCAATTTTTTCATATCATTGTGGACTTTTTCCGCCTCCAAGACAAGTCCCGTCTTATTATTTGATTCAAAAGCAAAAGCTGGCATTTTCCACTCCGGGACATAATAAGCGATGATGGATCTTTCCATTATCGTCTTTGTTGCCAAAAAGACAACCGCTCCCAGTACGAGAACACTTATGATAGAAAATATCATCCCGATATGCCGGTGGCGCAAATAAATCATGCCGAACATTCCGAACAAAAAGCCTTCGATCTTCTTCATTTTTTCTTCTCCCGATTTAGAAAAATCAACTTATTGGCAAACACCAAAACAGCCTAAAAACTGATGACAAAGAACAAAAAAGGTTTAGGATTCTAAAAATCCAACCATCCTATTGCCGCCTTATATTATTTCCACACTAAATCACTATCCAAAATTCCGCTATATTCCTTTTTCTCTCCGTTTTGTCCCGTAAAATAAATCCTCACTGGCTCGTCATTGATGCCAGCCTGCTTTTGAATCTTGAGGACATAATCTTCGGCAATTTTTTCCGGAAGAATATAATCGAATTCTATTGTTTTCTTGCTATTTATCGGAAACCTGACAATGGTTCCGAAATATTTCCTTTCTTTCCCGTCTATCAATTTTTCTTTTCCAAATCGTATATCAGGAAAATCTCCCTTATTCAAAAGCCACGCTCCTTCCGGCAAATAAATCCTCAGATAAGAAAAATAATCTTTGGTCATATAGTCCCTTTGCAAAGCTGTGTGATTATAATTGATTCTAACTTTTATTTTGGGAACCTCTTGCGACAAGTCGATAAAATATTCCAAGTCTCTTTTGACATAATAGTCGCTTTTCCAAGCGCCTAAGTTGGCGTCTACCGTCATCAAATAATCTTTTTCCCATTCAGTGTCCAATCCTCCATCCCAGCCTGAATCTTTGATTATTTTCTGCATTTTTTGATCTTTGAAATTCAGCTGGATATCTTTCTTGCTCAAATCGTCCAAAATCACATCAAAAAGAAGCAGCTTTTCCTGAAAACTCAAATTTTTGCTCTTCTTAATGATTTCTTTGGCCAAAAGATTCATCACCGATTTTCTTTCCCGGCGCGCTATGCCTTGCTCGTCGAAAGCTTTTTCCACTTGATATTCCAGAGCCAAAACTGCCTGATCGTCCGTATAAGTTCCCGGATAACCTTCCAGCTGGACCGGTCCGGTCACTTTCAAAAAAGAAGTTAGCACGTTGGTCGTAATGGCCGCCACTCCGTCAAATTTTTCCTCGCCCTTTCCTAAATAATAAAAATCCTCCGCCATTTTCGCATTAGTGGGAAAATCAGGAGAAAAATTGGAATCCCGCATTTTCAAATATTTCACTCGAAGATTTTCTTCCATCGGATAGGGCGCCTTTATCGAATCTGGTATGCGTTCGTCAAAATAACCCGTATCATGAATTTGCAAATCGCTGACCGCGCCTTTGTTAATTTTTAAAATGCCGAATGATCCGATAAAACCTCCGCCTGGGCGAATTTCCATATTGTTTTGAAACAAAATGAGAAAAGTCTTTTCCCTTTCCCCGGAAAGAAGATATTCAACCACTCCGGAAATAATCGAATATTTTTTTCCCATGGATAGCTTATTTTCTTTTTCCGGCGAATCGCTCTGACGCGAAGGCTGCAGGAAAAAATAAAAAGACACCAACAAGACAGCCGCTGATGCCCAAAAAATAGCCCAAAATTTCCAAGAATATTTTTTCATTTTTATCTGTTTAATGGCAACTCAAACCTACTTTGAATTGTCGCCGCTTAGAAGTTTATTCAGTCTTTCCTTCACCTCTTCCGGAGTCGCTTCCCTTTTGTGATCAATGCTTGGGGCTGTCGCAGTTTCATCCTGCATATCTCCAGCGGGTTCTTTTTTCGCCCCTCCCATATCCAACACGAATTCATCTTCATCTTTTGCAATATTATCAGGCTTCGCATCCTTTTTCAAATCCTCTTTCGCCTCCAAGGTCTCCATTTTCGCCACCTTCAAATCAAACTCTTCAGCCACCGGAAGATTGCTGGGAGCGGAAGATTTTTTTTCTCTTGAACCGAAAAAACCAGATTTCTTCGGCTGAACAAGCGCCACCTCATCTTCTAACTTGAAGTCAAAAATATTTTCTTTCTTTTCAGAAGATGCTGTTTTCTTCGGAGCAGCTTCTGGAAAAGAAAACTTTTTGAATGCAAGCGCTTCAGATTCCGATTCATTTTTTTCTACAACGGGCTTGGGCTCAAAGATCTTAACCATAGCGCCTATCAAGAGGCTGATCAAAAGCCCTGCTGCAATTCCGCCTAGCAAAGAGGCGCCCAACACTTGAAAATAATTCACTCTGCTTATCTCCTGGGCAATCGGACGATCGATTACGCGGATATCCAGACTGTTTTTGACGTCATAATAATTGCCCATTACGGTTGTGATGCCTGCAATCACTTGGTCGGATATGATTTCTGCCTGCATTTGATTCCCATCATAAATAGAAATTTCTATCACGCCGCTTTTTTCCACTTGTCGCGTTTCTATCTTGGAATTCCAAAAAGCCTTTCTCTTAGCGTCCGGAAACTCCATCGCTTCATCATCAATATCGCCATTGATTTCCACTATCTTGTTGTAAAAAGACAGCGATAGCGGAATTTGTTTGGCGTTTTCAACAATCTGATCAATATTTCTTACTGCTACTTCATTTTTCGGCACGAACAAAATTCTTGATTTTGCCTGATAAATCTTGCTGCCGGAAGATAGAACAGTAAAAACAATGCCCGCCACCAGCAGAAAAAAAATCCAAAATATTTTGTCCTTAAAAATGTTTTTCATATTATTATATCATTCAGTTTGAGCATAAAATTTCTTATTTCTTTTTTTAGCAACTTCTTTCTCATATAAAACACTTGTCTCATCAGCAATGCGGTCCCAGCTGTATATTTCTTGAACTCGTTTCTTTCCGGCTTCAGATAAAGCCGATGCCTTCTCCTTATCAGATATCAAATCCGTCATTTTTTGCTGCAAATCAGAAATATTTCCTTGGCTGAATGAAATTCCAGCACTTCCTATGGCTTCAAGATTTTCCGGAATATTACTTACAATAACCGCATTGCCATATCCCATAGCCTCAAGAAGCGCGATCGAAAGACCTTCGGAATCAGAAGGTTGAACAAAAAAATAGGCATGGGAAAAAAGTTGGCTTAAATTTTCCCCCGACTGGGTTCCTGTGAATATTATATTTTCACTTTCGCTCGCAAGATTTTTTAGATATTTTACATAATCGGTAGTATAAAAACCTTCCCCGACAATAACCAATTTTTTTCCTCCAGTCAGATTTTTCTTTTCCAGTTCTTTATAGGCAGCTACCAGATAATGCAGACCTTTGTGCCTGATAATCCGGCTGACAGCCAAAATATATTCTCCTTTTTCAATGTTCCATCGAGACAGCTTGTCAGACTTCTCATTCCAAGAAACATTGGCTCCATTGGAAATAACCTCTGCTTCTCTTCCAAATTTCTCTTTGATGAATTTTTTCAAAATATTAGTCACAGCAATCGTTTTGTCCGGAACCATGCAAGTCATATATTCCCCGAATTTCAAATAAGCCTTAGCCAACGCCCCCCACTTCTGATGGAAATAATCCTGACAATGATAAGTAGCGAACAAAGCTGTTTTTGGTTTGAATATTTTAATCAAAAAATTCAAGGAGTTGGGACCGATAGAATGGAAATGCACCACATCATATCTTTGGAATATGGCATGCGCGATTGAAAAAAAGGTATGAGTTATGGCGTCCAGGTTTTTAGTATGGATGTTGGGAACATGCACAAGCTTTACGCCCTTATATTGCGCTATGTTTTTATCAGTATAGTTCTTGCGAACATAGACAAAAACTTCATGCCCTCTTTCAGCCAGTTTCACTGCCAACTCTTCAGCGTGTCTTTCCACTCCGCCTGATTTGGCTGGTATTCCTTTTTGCCCAATAAAAGCGATTTTCATAGCTTTTTTACTCATATTAAATTGACTGTATAGTCTAGCACTAAACCCTGATATTGTCAAGGTTTTTTCTTTCTATCCCAATCTCATCAAATAATTTAATTATTTTTATATAATAATCTTCGCTATTGAATTTTTTGGATTTTTCCAAAGCCTGGCGGGAAAAAAGCACCCGCAGACCTTCATCTCGCGATAAAAGAGCGATCCTTTCATGCATCTCTTGCTCGTTTTGGCACAAATAACCTTCTCGATCATCTTCAATAATTTCGGAGAAAGCTCCGCTTTGGAAACCGATAAACGGCTTTCCGTTTTTAATCGCCTCAAGAGCGATAAGGCCGAATGTTTCAGGCAGCCTTGAGGGAGAAACGACAAACAAGGAATTCTTGACATATCGCTCCAATTCTATTTGTTTTAAAAATCCGATATGTTTTATGTTAGGCAAATCAGGAATTTCCAAATCTCCTTCGATGTTTCCGGCCAGATATAATTTTATTTCAGGAAAGTTTTTGAAGATCTCTATCAGCCTGTCCACTCCCTTTTCCTTGGACAGCCTTCCGAAATGGATAGCGAATTTTTCTTTTATTTCGATTTTGAACATCTCGCAATAGTCCGGCTCGCGGATGAACAAGGGCAGGATTTCAATTTTGTCCCGGCGGAATCCGGCCGCTATCAATTTGGTTTTCGTAAATTGGCTAGGGACGATATAGCGATCGATATTCTTATCATAACTATTACAATATTTATGCCAGCAAAATTCCAAACACACCAAGAGGCTTTTCAAATATGAATTTTTAAAACATTTATGGCGGACAAAATCCATATATTTGTTCTTTCCCGATTCGTCCCAAGTATTGCCATTGCATTGCAGAAGATAGTTAGGGCAGATCAGCTTATAATCATGCACCGTCATGACAATCGGAATCTTTCTTTTTTTTATTTCCCCCAGGATAGAAGGAGAAATTTGATGATAGATATTATGGATATGCACGATGTCCGGCTGAAAATCGTCCAGCATTTTTTTTATTTTTCTCTTGGCCTCGAAAGAATAGAACATCCGAAACGCTCCGATCAATTTTTCCTGCCAACTGTCATTCTTCCCATATCCCACATAGCTGACAAAATATTTCTTCCAGGGAGAAAATTCATTTTTCGGATTTTCCATGGAGAAAACAGCCACTTCATTGCCCTTGACTTTCAAAAGATTCACTAAATCAAGAAAGTGCTTATCAGCTCCTCCTTGCACATAATTGAATTTGTTTACTTCAAGAATTTTCATATATTTTAGACTTACGTATTTGACTATGGAGATACGCTACGAAGGCGATAATTATATTGAACAATAAAAACAATCTTCAAGTGAAGTGTCAGTGATTCCATTTTTCATGAAAAATCAAAGCGCCGGAGTATGTATCGACAGAGGCAAATACGTAAGTCATAATAATATCATCTTTTAACTTTTTACTTCGGGCAGAATCCGAGACAGTCCCAACGCTATCCAAAAGAAAATCGCCAGAAGATTGGTTTCCAGATAGGGCTGGAAAGGGATGGATAGAATATAGATCGCCAGCACCGACAAAATGGAAAATTTATAGAAATCATACTGACCCCCTCTTTTGGAAAAAAGCAACGATCGCACATTCAAAAAGATAAAAAGAAGAAGCATCGCTATTCCCAACACCCCCAACTGGATAAGAACAGCCAGATATGAATTATGGATATTGCGCCCCTCTATGAAATCTTTATAGTTCTTGCTTTCCACATAAATCCTTTCGCCTGTTCCAATGCCAAAAATCGGATTGGATTTGAAATCTTCATAGGCATTCTTCCAAACCAAGCTGCGCCAAGAAAAACTCTCGTCTTCCTCGGAACTCACCAAGGAAACCGCCCGCTCGGAAACGATTCCCGAAGATTTTTCCAATGCTCTTGAAAAGTTTGATTGCGGATTCATGCTTGCGATATAAAAAATAAATATTCCTGCTATCGCAAATGGCATCAGCAATTTAAATACAAGCTTTGCCATTTCTTTCTTCTTTTCCTTCGGCAAAAAAAGAATAAGCAACAAGAAAGTGCACGCCATAGCGATCCAGAGATGGCGCATCAAAGTCCCCACAATTCCGATGATCCAGATCAGCAGAAAAAGATGCAGCATTTTCATTTTCATCTTCTCATCTTTTCTTCGAAATATCAACCATAGCATAGCCGGGAAAAAAGCCAGAGACAAATACAATCCATGAGTGAAAGCCAGCTTTCTCACTCCGCTCGTAGAAAGAGGAGTGTAACCGCTCCACAAGCCTTCCCCGCCGACATATCCGATAACAATAAAAATTACGATAACCGCTGCGCCAGAGAGAAAGAACCGGAATAATCTCTTGATGTCGTCAATTTTTTGAAAAAGCATGATGGTCACGAAATATAACAAACTATAAAAAGCATAATTCTTGAGAGAGCTGAAAGCCAGTTGCGCATTGCTTTTGAGAATAAGAAAACTGAAAACAAAATATATTATATTCAATACGACAAACCCCGATAAGATCCAATCAGCTTTCTTGAATTCAATTTTTATGCGCCCAAAAACATACTGCACCAAAGCGCCGATCAAAACGCCTCCCAGAAGAAAATCGAGAGGATAGATCTTATATTCTATTTTTCCGATAAAAAATGTCTGCAAAGTGAAAAATCTTTCCCACACCATCGTCAAAAAAACAATCGCCAACACCCCGCTTCGCGGATAAACCAAGCTCAATAAAAATCCCGCGGCCATGGCTAAAATAAAAAGCGGCCACGTAAATCCTGCCACAAAATTAGCCGCTATGAAGAGACTAATCAAAATTATTATAAAAATAGCACTTACTGACTCCGCTGAAATATGCTTTTTCTTGAACCATTTTTCCATAGTTTTATAAAAAATATACTATTTCTTAGAACATACAATCATAGCA
>AMFJ01000379.1_pt1 | contig 27173 bp, 16 predicted proteins | sample 427208 | NCBI WGS metagenome assembly AMFJ01 (sample SAMN02954298, study PRJNA114691) | groundwater metagenome | biome: aquatic; feature: subsurface aquifer; material: sediment; isolation source: subsurface aquifer sediment | place: USA: Rifle, CO | collected 2008-08 | reverse complement strand
ATAAATAGAAACTTACTACTTAAAAAACAGCATGTCGCAATTGCGACATGCTGTTTAAAAAAATATTCATCTTGGATTTCTTATTCTTCAACATTTATCAATTTTCATCCATTTCTTCCAAATACTTCAGTATTATAGAATTCGCTTACTCTTGATGGCTGAAGGTTGAATGCTCATTTGTGCGTAGCCCTTAAGATATAGTTGAATTCATAAATTCAAGGCTGCATGTTATTTGCAAATCAGAAGAACCTGTCATCTCTGAATTCAGATCTTGTAAAGAAATTTTCAAATTTAAGGCTCTTATTCTCAGTGTCCAGATTAGTATTTATAAGTTCGCTTCAAGCTGGAATAAATCATTCAAATGCAACCTGATCCCGAGTTTCAGAAGTGGCTATTTTATTGTATGATACGAGCAGTTGTCATACTTTTATTTTTGCAACAGGATTAAGATATTCAACAACATTTTTCGGGTATTTGAGATTCTTATGGTCTATTTCTCAATTCATGTATTTTGCATACTCAGCTTTTTTAAGTGTTTCAATCTTCCTGTATTCATTGTAATCGAAATAGACCTGATCAAGATAAAATCATTCATCTCTTGGCTTTACCGATGCACTTGGAAGATAGTAGCTCAATGCAAGATCATAATATACTTTTCAATTTCAAGTCTTGTTTATTGTAAAATCATTTTGTTGCCTAAGTTTGTCTCAGGAAATAATTTTTTCAAAGACCTCAAGCTTATTTTTATCGTCTACTTGAGTAGTTGCGATCTTCTCATTATTCAGATTTAATACAATGTTCATATTTACATCTTTAAGCTCTTGGCTTGCGACAATATATTTGGCTGCATTTCTGACCACAGAATTCGTATCATCAGTCGAACCGAATTTTCATTCTTTCTTCTGGCTGATCACCCATTTATTCATATTATCAGTTATTTGACTTACATCTTTGAACTTATCAAATCAGAATTCGCTTAACGCTCAAATGAATTCAGAAGTATTTTTCACCCTTGAATATTGCTCATCTTTTCCAAGAAAAGCTCCTCTTGGGTTGTATACGAGGTAATCTGACAAGATGTTATTTCATCACTGCGTTCATATGTTTTCCAGTTCCTTCTTTTCACTTTCTGAAAGGCTTTTGTTCTTAAGAAGCTTTCAGATCACAGCTAATTTCTCAACTTTTGTACTGAGTTCTTCTGTTTTAAAATCAAGTAGCTTCCACATCTTGTATGCTTCATAATTATCTCATTCAATGCTCAAGATCGCATCGATCGCTTCCAGTCTCTGAGTTTCAGGATATTTGCAGAAATTATTGGATTCCATTGGAGTGCATCATTCAATCTGATTTGCATAGAATCTAGTCTTTATGTAAGCAAGCGCATTTTTGACAGATGCATCATTAAGCGTGTATCAGATTGACCTTATCTCGGAGAATCATTTTAGTACTGTACTAGTCAGGTGGAAATCCGCATAGCTGAACATGTCATCGCTCCAATACAAGAAGCCTCATGAATTCTTTTGAAAATTTTGGGATTCGGCAATATAGTTCTTTATGAGCTCATCTACGCTTATCTCTTTATTTCAAGTTTCTGAATCTACAAATGTTTTGACCATCTTTTTAGTCAGATCAAATGGCAACCCGATACTATTATATAGCTTCTTCAGATACACATTCGGCAGAATGGCCGATTGCTTCTGCTCTATGCATCAATATGGAAATTGGCTCAAGAATTCCATACCGCTTGTTATATTCGAAAGCAGGGTAGGCGCGTATCTTATTACCAGTTTAGCAGATGACAGGACTACATTAGTAAGATCTATTTTTTCTAAGAAGCTTACCGCATCTGTCTTTCAGACCGTTGCCACCGTTTCAAGCGTGGAAGTCGGAACTATCGGCAGATATCTCTCAACCGTATCTTCATCTTGGGCATCTTCAGATACTGCTTTAATTGTGATTCTTGCAAGTGTTGAGTCTGATTGTATTGTGCCTAAATCAGCAACTTTTGCACTCAGATTTATAGTCTTCTGATCTCAATTATTGATTTTGATCTCTTGTATAGGATTTGTGATTCTTAAGTTATCCCCTTGAGCAGTTATCTTAAAAGTTCCATTCTTTCAAGTCTTATTGAATATTACAGGAGAGAATGTTATCGTATCATTTGATCATAGGAATCTTGGAGTATTTTCATTGATCATGACTTTCTTTGATGTGACTATCGTTGCTTCTCATATTCATATCTTCGTATCATCAGCAGTCGATGCCACGCTCTCTATGACCCAAGTGGTAAGGTTATCAGGCAGGGCTTCTGTAGTGATGTTTGCGATTCAATTCTTATCTGTTGTAAAATCAGCTTGCCAGAATGCGGTATCTTTGAAAACTCATCTTTTCTTTTTTGCATTTCCTCATTTCTGTCATTCTCACGCTCATCATTTCTCTCAATCGCTTATATCTTTTACATCCAGTTTTTCTACTAGATTGAAAAGAGATATATAAGTCTCAATTCATAGATATCTCTTCATATCATAGAAGAACGCAAAAGGATTTTTCTTGGGATTTCATTTAAGGGCAAGCAAGCTTTCATCGACTACGCTCACGCTTCAATTTGCATTCGGGACTATATTCCCAGCTTCATCTTGAGTTTTGATATTAAGCTTCACTTTATCTCAAGGAAGGTAGTGATTTTTTTCTGGAGTTATCTTAACCTTGATATTCTTGTAGTCTGTGACAATCTTAATTACACTTAAGGCTCTTTTGAATACTGGCAATGGATCATTGCCATTTTTTCAAATAAGAAACGCCTTTACATAAAAATTAGGATAATAGGAGTCTTTAACAGGAACGCTTATTCTTGGCGCACTTGATGTTATATCTTGGACAAAATAATCCAATATTCAATCATCTTTTTCGATTGCAACGAAAACCTTTCAGCTTGCAACAGGGGATTTAAGAGTGAAATTAGCCGTTTCTCAAACTTTAAGGATTGATTTGTCGGCTGTAAGATCCGTGGTAGTGTTATTTCAAGCATTCCAATAAGTCACCTCATTTCAAGCAACATATATGGTAGTGGAACTAGTATAAGATTTTCAATTTTTTCATGTGTAAGTCGCTCTGACCTCATATTCTCATTCTGATTTTGTTTTAAGCGTATCTCCTATTTCTCAATTGCTTCCAGAAGTCATTGAGAAATTTCATTCATTGGTCTCTTCTATAGTATAATCATTATAGAAAACTCAATCCACTCATTGTTTCTTGACTTGTTTCCACTCTTTTCTTATAACTTCCACATTAACCTTCTTTCATGCTAAAGCTTGAGCGGAATGGTTAAGAACGATTCATGAGAATTTTATTCAATCCTGCTGTTTTGAATAATAAGGCACTTTCACTCATACATACGCATCTGTGTTATGCAGGATAGTCTCGTAGCTATTTGTAATTTGCTTCTTTGTATCGGGATCTTCTATTGTGACATTGAAGCTATATATTTTCTCTCATGCAGATTGCTTATTGTCATCTGTTGTTTCTGTCGGAAATTTATAATTCCATGTTTCGTCACTTCCTGGCTTGATATCTCATTCTCACTCTGATGTCATATTATCTTCGTAGTTGCAGTATCCCCAGTATAAGCACTCAAATGATTCATATGTCGTTCAAAATTGGAAATCAGAATAATTCTTAGCATCGAAGAAATAATTTTGCGTAAGGATTCATTTGTAATAATGTCAGCTGGTAAGTTTTCATCAGAAATAATATTCTCAATTGAATTTAAGTTCTATAGAATCTCATAATACGGCCTCTTTTTTATCTCATGTAATATTCACTTTGAATACTGGGTTCTTATATTCCTCAACATAGAAAATTCATTCTCATGCCTGAATTTCATCTTGTCTTCATTCGGGCAAGAAGGATATCATATATTTTCACAGCTTCATTTCCTTCGGAAGCTCGAATTTTCATGCAAAATTTGAATTCTTATCAATTGTAACATCAACATCTTTGAAGAAGGTGTAATTTTCATCGGCAATCTTCATTTTTCATTTCTTTATGTCTGATCTTTTATATCCTTCAAAATTGAATGATCTCAGGATTCATTTGAAGAAAACTGTTTCTCCTGGCTTATAGAGCGGCCTTTCCGTATAAACATAAAGCAGATCTTTTAAGCTTGAATCTAATCAAGAGATGTACTTGAAATCGTAATTCGATGTCTGGTCAATGAATGTATTTACGACTCAGAAATGCTTATCGTTTTTTGCAACTATTGCAGCATATCATCATCAAGTCATTTCAAAAGTCTTCTTTGGCGCATTCCAGCTTATTTTTACATTTTTATCTTCGCTTACTTTTTTTGAATTATTATCATACTTATAAGCCACAACATTAAGATTGCTCGGAATTTCTTTCCCATCTAGCGCAGATGCAAATAGAAGCTGCTTATTTTTAGCGTCCTCATAAGTCAATGATAGATTTGATCTTATAATCACATGTTCAAATCATTTTGAATCCGTTCATCTTGAATAATCTCATAGCTTGGAGCTTATGATGTATATAGGAGAAGCTATGGCACCTCACATTATATCTTTTTCTATATCGAATTTATTGTTCGATAAATGCCAGTTCTTATTTATAAGATTCACGGTTTTAACTGTTCTTTTGCTGCAAATTGGCAAGAATCACTGCTCGTAATGCCTTGCAGCGTAGTCTACATATCATATGGCGTCCATTTCGCATATTTCAACGTCTAGCTTATCAAGATTGACACCTTGTATGTTTATGATATTCGGAACGTCTTTCGGAAAAACATTATATTGTTTTTGGAATGAGGAATAAACATATTTATCTTCTTGTTTGATATCTCATGACTTAACTTTATATGTATAATCCTTCTGAAGCTTATTCCCATATGCATCTTTAATAGTACCTTGGAACTTAACTTCATAATCTTTAAACGTCTCAAGCCTGAAATTCACCAAGTATCATAGCTTTCAGTCTTTTTTAGGACATGTTGTGGCTTTTGTATCATAGGCTTCTCTGTCTTTTGTTATTCATCTGAAGATCGCTTTCGGGGTTGTGATTACGGCATTCTGATTCGTGTCAGTCTTATTGCCGTACATGTATTCATAGTAATCGCCTCATGACTCTCAAGTCTGTCATAGGAGATCATTTGAGAAATATGCACATCCTAGAGAATTATCCTTATAATCGAATGAAGTCAGCCTGAATTCTGGGGCTGTAGTGAAATCCATCACCTCATCTTTCGGCATATGGGGATTTGATCTTTTCAGGATTGTAAGAGAATATCTTGTGTTCTGGAGCAGATTCTCCTTTAGGGTCAGAAGTACTATTTTTTTGTTTTCCTTCTCTATAGGCTTGCCTGTTTTATCGAATCATTCAATATCGGTTCAGTATTTGAGTTCGAATCAAAATGTTTTTCATTTGCTGTCTGTGATAGAAAATAGGTTTTTGTCGAGAGCGACCGTATCATCAAAGTACATCTTGAATAACAGATTCTTATTCGGCACTTTTGATTTGTCGCTGAAGCTAGGCGTATCGACTAGAACTCATGTATCTGAATATTCATTCATGAGAACTTCAGTGCTGCTCAAGAAATTTATGCTCTTTAAGCTTTTCACAACAGGAAGCTTTGTTGGAAGGTTTCAATATTTTGAAGATAATCAAATGGGTATTGTGAGTGAATAATTCTTTCAATATAAGAAATTTCAGCTTGATGGCCAGATCACGTATCTTGTCTCACTTCATTCCACTGGTTTTAATGAAACAGGAATCCTGAGCTCTCACTCTTTAAGCTCAAATGATTTCTCTACAGACTTGGAATCGATAGGGAAGTTTGATCTGAAGAAGATTCAATTCTTTGGAGAGAATGTCTCATCTGTGAAAAATTGAAGATCAGGTGTCTTGAAAGTGATTTCTTTTGTTTCCTTGAGAGGGTATAGCAGTCAATCTGTAGCTTTGACGCTTATCTTATACTGTGTTGCTCATTGCCAAGAATCTTTTGGAATGAATTCTAGGACATTTCATCCTGTCCATTTGCATTTTCATTCGAGCTTAGGTGAAATTTCCACAGGGCAGGGAAGCTTATCTTTATTATCAAGACTGGTTAGGGCAATCATAGGGATATTGAAAAATATGATTGCATTTTGTGAAATGTCATTCAGAGTGTTTTCGGGAAGTATTTTGGTTACTTTTGCTCATGAAATGGCTTCGAATATTATTGTGTAATCTTCTCATATCGCTCTTCAATACATTGATTGTATATCTTTGCTGACAGTCAGAGCATATTCTTGTCATATCTCCAGATTCTTACTCAATTCATAAGAAACGGTATTCCCAGATTTCAAACTGATTTTTCATTCGATGAATGGACTTAGTGTTATGCTTTTGGGATTTATGGATTCTTGTTTCAAATCTGTTGAGAAGCTGATATCTAATGATTTTGTATCAAAAGGGACTTTCCTGTATTCAAGTGAAAAATTTGCTCAGCTTACAATCGGAGCCGTGATTCTTTTTGAAACGAATTTATAAGCATTTTCTCATCACAAGTAAATTATAAGCATCACTAGCAAAATAAGCGGCAAAAAAACCCTTTTGTCCTTCAATCTTTCTTTTAAGACTGGAATTGAACCAAGGGTTATATTTTTTAGATCTGCCCAAATTTGTTTGAATTTTTGCATAGAAGATAGAGTTAATGATATTGTGCATTATTATAACAAATTATTAGCTTTTGCAAGGGCAAACAAAAAAAACTCCCCTGAATTTCTTCGGGAAGTTTTTTCTTAAAATATGCTAATTATTTTACCTCTTTAAGTCTTGCGGCCTTTCCGCTCAATTTCTTGATGAATGCTATATTAGATCTTCTAACTTTGAACTGTCTTAGTATTGTTATCTTACCAACACCTGGAGAGTGAATAGGAAAGATTTTTTCTATTGCGAAACCATCAGTTGTTTTTCTTACTGTAATGCATTTTTCTAGAGGAGTCTTACCAGCAGTCTTAATAACAAGACCTTTGAATTTCTGAGTTCTTTCTTTTGATCATTCCTTGATGATTGTTTCAACCTCAACTTCCATTCCTGTCCTTATAACAGGAGCATCAGCCTTTAAAAATTCCTTTTGGATTTCATTAATTAACTCAGTGTTCATATTTCTTGATTAATAATAACTTTTGGTTTTTAAGTGGAGAAAATATATGCAAAAAATATTATAAATCAAATTTATTTTCAAAAAAAGTTTTTTATTAAAACGATTATTATGAATTATAATATTTGATGCAACATAAAGTATGATTGAAATTGGGTGAAAATAAGGATAATAGGCAGAAAATCTTGATCATTTATGAAGGTTTTCAATATATCGCTCAATGAAGTAGTGGCAAAAGAATATTGAATCCTCTGACAGAAAATAGATTGAATGCAGCTATTCAGGCCGAACGATCCGATAACAAGAGCGGAAGCGCCGATTCAAGGTACTGAAACTGGGTTTTTTACGATTTGTGGCCTGTATAGTCTCATGATTGTCAATGATAGTTTGATCCCCAACATTTGACAATACCGTCGCTTATCATAGCATAAGTAAAATTGTTTCAAGACGATATTGATGTTACGTTTGTCAAAAAGACGAAACCGATACAGGAACAAAACTTGTCACAGTGGTATTGTTTCATAACTGGCCACCATTATTGTACCCCCTCCAATGTTGCTGCAGTAAAATTTCAGAGGATTATAAAATAATCAAATGGTAATTCAAATATAATTATATAATTATATTAATAATCTTTTACACATCGAACAGAATAAGCGACGTTGCTTCCTGATTTATAATCACGATTAACAGTATCGTATGAAATACCGAAAGAACGATAGAAATACCATCAAGCAGAATATGTTTGGGTAGATGTCCAAAAATTTCAAACATTTCAACGATCAAAACACCCATAAGTTGGCTCACATCTTCCAGCAAGTGGAATTCATAACGCCTTTATAATATTATTTGAATTGGTTCTAGTACTTTGATTTCTCCATCCAAGTCAAGTACATTGCCAGCCACGTGAAATTTCACAAGCAGATCCATATAGTGCTGTAGAAAGTTGTGTAAACTCAGAATCACTTGGAATATGCCATCAAGATGGGCAAGCACAATCTCATCAGCCGTATACAGTTTGTCATCATATTGTTTCTGTATTACATTTTCAGCTACCTTTTATATCAGTATCGAATTTATAAAGCTTGCCATAAATATTATCAGTCTGAGTCGGTGTGAATTCGGTTCATGTTACTATACCCGTCCAATTCTCTTTAGTTGACGAACCCTGACATCAAGCTACAACTCAAGCACTCGAACCATTATAATTTAAACAGGATCAAGAATATGAATTCAAGCTAATAGTATTCATTGTTCCTAGTGTGGAATTACATCATGCCCACGTCAATCAACCTATCGTTATATCTGGTTTTGTACAATTTGTTCAAGCAATATCTTTCCATTGTACAATAGGCGATGGTGTTACATTTAATGATTTCGCAGCTGAATCATCGCAGTTTCATCAAACTTTAGTGATGTTGGTAGTTCAAGACGATACTCAAGTGATAGTCGTTCATGCTATTGTGGCTACGGCTGTGTTTGAGCTTACATAGCTTGTTGGATGGGTCGAACAGTTATCAGTGATTGAAGAGGTATTTCAAACTTGTACTGATGTCGGAGTCAGCGTAAAGGTGGTCACAATTCAAGTTCAAGTCAGTCCTCATCCTAATTCATTTGAAACTATGTTTGTCGAAAAGCTCAGCAAAGCAGTAGTATCCGCAGGATTTATCTGAAGCAAGTTCTGATATACTGGTATCGATGCAAAAGTTGTTCAAGTATAAGCATTTTGAAGATTTTTTGCCATCTGAATTACTTGTCATGAAGAGAAATTAAGATTCGCAGAAGTCATAACAACTTTAATCTGGAAAACTCATCCTCAAGTCATAGTCAAATTAGAATTCAAATATGAATCCGGAAGATTTCATTGCCCGTCAACAGACAAGTATATTCAAACTCAATCATTTATTGATGATGGGGGATTGGAAGATATGATTGATGGAATCGCAAGTATATAGTAGACTCATCAAGTGAATACTTTTGCTGTCATTCAATTATATGTACCGATAGTCATGGCCTGAAGATTCTCTCATGCTGCATGGGCTTCAAGAAAATGATTGAAAGGCACGAATTTATTTCTAGCCATTTGTTTATTCTCCATTGTAGCGGATAATTGATATTCAACATCACTATTTAGTGTAGAGTATGTATATTCAACATTGAAAAGAGGGTCTACAGGTGCTTTTGATATTGAGGAAGATGCTCTTTGGGTAGATTGTCAGAATGTTCCTTGGGTCCATATTTCCGCTCATGAGAAAGATACAAGTTTTCAAGAAGATGGATTTGGATATTTTCATGCATTTGTTTTTGTGAGTTCCAATGCCTTAGAAATATTCCGAAGATCAGAAAGCCGAGTGGAATTTCTTGCGGCTGAAGATTGGGAATTGAAGGAAAAGAAAGCGATAGTGGCTAGAATCGCTAATATAACGATAACTACAATCAACTCAACTAAAGTAAATCAAAATAAACTTCTATTATTTTTTATCCTCATAAATAAGAATTAATAAATTAAATAAAGTTAAAAATGACAACATAAAAGAGCGGTATCTTTTGCGTTGTCATTTTTAATTTACAAGATTAAAGCAGAAGTTCTATAAAAAGTCAAATTTACTTTAATTTTACTTTAATTACTGATTATTATTTCATATTCTCTATCGCCTTAATTATATCTTCATAAAGATTTTTCTTTGATTCTGTTAACTTCGGCTTCAAGGCTATGATTTTTAATTTAGATAATAGATTATCGCGTTTTTCTTTGGAGATTTTTTTAAGGCTGCTGCTTAATGAGATTACTTGAGTTTGCTTCAATACTTTATATTTTACTTCTGGAGCCGTAGGATTTGGTGAGATTGTTACGGCTTTTGAATTTCAGCATTTGAAATCATATAGCATTACTTCTCTGGTATCTTTAACGAAAGGAATAGCAAGGAATCTGAAATTATTCTCTGAGTCGAAATACATGTCGTAGATATAGCTGAAGTCAATGCTTTTCACTCAATTTTTTAAGATAGATGAAGATGATCATACCACATGTCTTCAAGACATTGCATCATAATTGGCAGTTACATTGTTTAATGCAAACTCATTTGTATTCCTTGAATAAGCGAATCAGTTAAGCGAAAATCAATCTGATTTTATTTTAGTGTTTATTGTCTTTCAATTCGATGTGAAATAGATTTCTTTATTTTTATTTCATACTCCGTAATAATTATTTCAATTTACTGCAAAATCTTGTCAGATATTCAATCAGCTATCGATTTCCTTTCAGTTTTTATAAGCTAATATATTTGATGTCTTTTTATCAAATGCCGTATAATAAAGATCTTTTCAATTTTCTGAATATTCCAAACTGTAAACAAGCTGATAGCTTCATATTTCTTTTGAATTCATAAATACTGCATATTGTTTATTTTTTTCAGTCACGTATGCAACTTTTCATTCTTTTGATACTGTTGCATACAAAAAAGATGAATAGGGAGTTTTATGCTCTATGAAATCTTTAACTATAGAGAATTTTTTTCAATCTTTCGATCAGATGAATATGAAGCTTTTTCAATCAGATGAATAATTTATCCTAAAGTATTTTATATAATTCGTATATTCTTTTCAATCTTTGATCAGTATTTCCTTTCATTTACTAGTTGCGATATAGGCATAGCTTTTTCAATCTTTGGATAAAGTCAAAGAGTAGATATTATCATATTTTTTCTCTTCAGAGAATTTATTTTCTTCAAAGCTTCATTTGACCAAGAATTTTTTCTTATCTGATGATTGTTGAATGAAATAAAATATTTTTCAATCTTTTGTAGTCGGATTTGAATAGTAATTTGTGTATGAAGTGGAATATTCTTTTCAATTGCTGATGTAAATATCTTTTCAATTCTTTTTTAAGATGGAAGAGAACTTATTCAGATCTTTCAGATAATACGGGAACATTGATATGGAAGAATAATCAGAATATTTTTTTGTAAACTTTTCACTGAGAGATCAATCATAATGAGCTAAATTAACTTGATTTTCTATCTGACAATCTTTTCATAATCAAGTGATATCGGCAAGGCTTGTTTTGTCTTCAATATTTATAGAAGTTTTTGTAACTTCGTATCAATTTACCTTAGGATATGCAGAAATCTGATATTTTCATTTTTTCAGGAATTTAAGCTTTATCGTTTTTTTTCATCCGTCAGTTTTACTGAAAGCTATTGTTGGCAGATATCATTCCACATCTGAAGATATATCATTTTTATTTCATTCCCACTCATATTTTGGGGGATTAGTTGAATTTCATCAAATCAGCAAATTATCCAAACTATTAGCATCTCATCATTTGTTTACAAATTTGAATTCTCATTCATTTATTCATAATTCCACTTCTCATTCATAATTTTTTGCAATATCTTTGATGGAATTAGGTCATCATCAGGATGCTATTGTCAGTGTCATGATGATTTCTTCTCATGATACTACATTTACAGATTTGTTGAAATCAAAAAAAACATAATTCTTACTTGTCCTGACGTTGAAGTAGTCATTGGTAGTAATTGATTTTGACGGTTCTCAAAATTCAGTTATCAGATCAAGATAATTTTGAGCATTAGCATTGCTGATTATTAGGATATGAATAAGAAAGAATATAATGACTTTTTTCATAAGAATTATTATTAAATAAACCTTAAAATTATATTATTTATATTTATTAATCAATCAATTTGATATTTTTAGATGGTGCAATGGCATTTTTTATTTTTAATAACTTTCAACTTTTTTTCTGATGGATTTTTTTGAACATGAATAACTTCATTTAATCACTTTATATTCATAATAAAATCACAATAACTACTACCGGCATAATTGCGGATTAGCTTATTTTAAGTATAATATAGCCGTGTTTTTAATTTCTAACAATTTAAAAATATGAAAAAATCATACTATAAAAAAATAATTAGCGTCATTGGCATATTGACTCTAATGGTTTCGGCTTTTAACCCCCTGCAGACATTTGCAGTAGTTAATAGCACTTGAAATACTATAACTCCAGGATTTATAAATGCATCAAATTCTGGCAGTTATAACTTCGATGTTGTATTAAGCTGATCTCTTGAGGTATGAGATACAGTTAATGTAGATATTTCTGATTCTACAGGAGCAGTCGTATCTTTAAGTTGATCAAATGCTTGAAGCTGATGAATCAGTTTTAGTTGAGTTGATTTATCTGCACTTGCAGAATGAAATATAAATTTTAGCTGAAGCGTTGTTGGTACGGGGCAAGTAACTGTCGCTTCTTGAATTACGGCGACTGGAACAAAAGATACAATTGCTCCAACAGCTAGCCTTTCATCAAGTACAGCTACATGAACTTCTATCCTAAGCGGTTCAGTAGTCTCAGTTTCTTGAACTTTAAGTGAACCAAGCACAAGTTTCAATTCGGGTTCCATAACAATATCAAATTGAATAATAAGCAGTTTTTCGGGAACATGATCTTCATATGCATTTAATGCCACATTTACTTGAGGTACTTCTCCGATGACTATACAGGTTGGTAGTTGAAGCTTTTCAGATATAGCTTGAAATCTCAACTCTGCTGCTTCAAATATCCTTTCGTTTTGACCAGAAACAGAATGACCGGTAATTACATGAAAAATTGTTAGGAACATTTCTCAAACAGGAGCTACAATTGACTTTAACTTTACTGATGCTAATTTTTCCAGTTGAAGCTGATATGTGATAGCTTATACAGGTTGAAGCCAATCAAATTTTGTCTGAACCTGAAGCATAACTTTGGCATTCACATGATGAATCTGAAGCTGATCATCAGTTTTGAGCGGATTGACTTGATCTACAGCTTATAATTTCCTGATCCATCTTGCTGATGATCTTTGAAATATAACTGAAAATACTTGATCTTTTGCCACATTATGAGTACCGGTAACTTTAACTTGAAATATCATTAGCACATGAGCCATTGCATTAACATGAAGTTTGGCAGTTTGATCAACGTTGAGCTTGAGCGGCGTGACTCTCAATATAGCATCTGATCCTAACAGTTCCAATTTCTTAAGTTGATCTTTGACTATTTCCGGCGTAAGCATTACTGTTAGCTGATCAACTGCATGGAATTGAGTATTGTTACCTCCTACTTTAATCAACAGTTCTTTTCAGCTCGCGGCAACTTGAAGTGAAATAGGAACTTGAGTAACGGTTTTAACAACAGTTATGGCATGAGCTGAATGAGCGACATTAATCTCTAGCTGATGATTCTTTAATGTATCTTTCGCAGTTCCATGATCATCATCATGAACTTCAGTAAGCCTTTATAGATCTACAGATTGAACAACATGGACCAGAGTGACTCCTGATTGAAGCTGCACTTTAACCTCTGATTTGATTTGTTCCTTCAGAACAGACCATCTTTCATTGTTTGCAGTTACAACATTAACTCTTCCATTTAGTTTCACAAATGTTACAAATGCAGAATTGAATACTGTCTATACAGCTACTGCTACAGTTTCTTGAGTAGGTACCTGATCGGAAATAAGCATTTCCTGAGGATGAGAATATAGGATTTGAACTTGATCATTTACCAGTGCTACTTGAACGGTAAGCAATTGAGATGAGATTACAGTAAGATTGACTTCTCCAAACGCATTCTCAAGTACAGCAACTACGACTTTAACAATCTGATGAGCTAGCACTACATTCAGCGTAACCACAAAAGCATCCGCATGAGGTGGTTGATGAGGCGGATGAGGCTGATGATGAGGTGCCGCCTTCCTAGATGTTTGTCCTGGTTGAGATACATCTCCTAGCTACTACGATAAATTATGTGCACCATGAGTTCCTTCTCAATGAACAGGAACATGAGTTACCTGAACATGAGTTACCTGAACATGAGTTACCTGAACATGAGTAATATCATTCAGTGACATCGAGACTTCATTTGCAAAAGATGACATACTTGATTTTGCTAGAAAATGAATACTCAGATGATATCCAGATTGAACATTCAGACCGAATAACCCTATCACAAGAGCAGAATTCTTGGGCGTTGCAATGAAGACCTTAAATATATCTACTGATGTCAATGCAACTGTTGACTTCGTGGATATTCCAAGCGAATGATTTTGGATGATTCCATATATTGCTAAGGCTTGAGAATTATGAGTCGCATATTGACAGATTATCGATTGACAGAAAAAATTCAGACCGAATGACCCTGTGACGAGAGCGGAAGCGCTTACAATGTTGCTTAATGCAGCAAAGATATCGTCTCCATCAGGTGTAACGACTAATTTTGTAGATATTCCAACAGAAACAAGTTGGGCTATAAGATATATAACAAAAGCTCAAGAGCTCTGAATCATAAGCTGACAAATATCTGTTTCTTGAGATCCGATTTTCAGGCCAAATGACTCGATAACAAGAGCCGAAGCTGTAAGAATAATTAAAAATACTCTAGCTTTAACTGCATTATAAAATTTGCAATTGAAAAAATTAATAAATCCCATACTTGATATGGGATTTATTAATTTTTTATTAGCTGATCTATATTCTAACAGTAGTCATCAATTTAAGATGTTGTAATTTTCAAAAACTTGATTATTATATATTTTATTTACAATATACTTTATCTATTTATTGCATTTCTCTTTTGGTGTGATTTTACTCTTCTATATTTTAATTTATTATAAGTGAAAAAAAATATTAATGTTGCATATTTCAGTATAGATTATCTAAGATATGAATGATTCCGAAGCGGTGCTTTGGTATGAGTAAGGGAAATGCTCAAAGAGCTTTCAAAAGATTCTTATGAAACATTTATTTTTTCTGTTGCCCATAAAAGCAATTTGACACCAAAAGATGCTTTTCATTTCAATGATAAGCCTACGCTATATTGAAATACAAAGATCTATGAATTAGATATTTGAGAAAATTATGAAGTTGAATCGCTCCGAAAGATAATTATAAAAATAATATATGATTTTGATCTGGATTTGATTCTGCTTGAATCTCCATCGGTTGAATTAAGGAGATTTGATCTCGACTTCTTGAAGCTTGCAGTTGAGAATTCAAGCAGGACAATAATAATGATACAAGATGAGCTTTTTCCAGATTATACTTTATGAAGAGATACTGACCTTGTCTGAGAATATATTTCTCACATGAGAAATATATCAGCAATCTGCCCGACACTAAAGCATAGGAATCTGATTTATAAATCAATTTGAGTTAAGTCAGAAGTCATAAATAATATTTTTGATATAGATTCTATTTCAGTCGGGCCAAAAAAATGAGAATATATAACTTTGATCAATCCCATACCATTAAAATGAATAAAAATCTTTGAAGAAGTCGCAAAGTCAATGCCTGATGAAAAATTCTTGGCGATTGAAGGATGGAGACAGGAAAAATCATATGTTTCTAATTTTGATAACCTTCAAGTATGGGATTTTGTTCAGGATCAGAAATTAATTTATGAAAACACAAAAATACTTTTAGTTCCTTCGCTGATAAAAGAAGGATGACCAAGGGTTATCGTTGAAGCTCTTTGCAATAATATTCCTGTCATTGCTCATGATATCTGATGAATCAGCGATGTCGGTAATTGATGCATAAGTTTGTTGCCTCGACCTAAGGATTTGCTATGAAGCGTAGTAGACCCTTATCTATCCCAAGAAGATCTTTTATGTCAGGCAAATCTTTTTATTGAAGAAATTAACAAGATCAAGAGAAACGCTTCAAATCTTGCTGATACAAAAGAGGTTTTTCATTCAATTCACAATAGATCCTTATTGCAATTGAAAGCTTTTTTTAGTTGAGTAAAAAATGACCTATTTGAAAATAGATTAAAGTTTTTGGAAATAAAAGATATTCTATCCGATTCCTCTATGGAAAATGACGCTTTGCAAGTCAGGCTATTGGCAAAGTGAAATAGGAATAATATATTCTTGATTTCTGATTGAAAGCAAAAATATGTGTGCAGAGAAAATATATTCAATTCAAAATCTGAGAATATCGATATTGTTAAAAATGAAAAAAACATTCTTGAAACAATCAGCGAGTTAGATATGTCTCCAAAGATAATTTGTCAGAAAAATGAATGAAAATATCTTTTGATTGATTACCTTGATTGAAATCAGTTTGATATGCTGAGTACAGAATTGATAATTTCACTTGCAATTAGCCTAGGCAAACTACATGATTACAAAGCATTTCAATTTCCATGACAGTATTTTTGAATTGAAGATAAAGAGGAATATGATAATACAACAATACTACTTGAGCATTATTGAGCCGCAAAGCAAATCTTAATTAAATTATGATATGCAGAAGAGCATAACATCCTTCTTTTGATGGAGATGATTTGTGAGAAATTGAAGAATCATATTAAGAGTCTTAATTGAAAAAATGATAATAATTATGTGATTTGTCACTGAGATCTGAAAAAAGAAAATATAGTATTTTGTTTTTGAGTTGCAAAATTCATAGATTGGGAGGCATCGCACCCTGATATCAGGGAAGTGGATATCGCCAAGATTTTCTCAACATTCAATTTTACTCCCGCTAAAGAAACTCTATTTTTGGATAACTACTGATATTCAGGAACTGGCATATTTTTTAAAAGATTAAGACTGTTCAGGAAAATATTTGAATTTTATGAACTTGCATTAAAGCATCGATATTCTTATTGAGCGGATGAATCGTCATTTGAAAACGAACTTTTGTCTTTTTATGAAAAAATATAATAATTTATAATTAAATGCCTAAGCTTTTATGAATTCGGAGAAACATAAGGATTTGAAAATGGATTTGATTGATTTCGAACAATGAGTCAGTTTTCTTTTGCGTTTGCATAAAGACGGTTTGCCTAAGGATAAATTATTAAGATGAGTTACATGATTCAATGATGATTTTTCGTGGAGATTAAGAAGGGATTGCATTTCTTTATGATTAGGGATGAATTATGTTGCTGAGTCACTCGCAGGCTTAGGTGATGATTTTTCATACGAAATCAGAAATCTTTTATTTGAAAAGAAAAGAGTATATACTTGATTTATTGCGAGATCCCTTACTTGACTTAAGGATTCTCGTTCAATGGAATTCAGAAGCTTTTTGCTTGAGAATTGAACAAATCCGGATTGTTTAGCTTTGAGCTTAGCTTGAAAAGAGAATGATCATATTTGGGATTTTATAGATAGGCTTTCAGATAATTGAGTAAATGAAAATTGCATTGCTATTTGATTAAGCTGAAATGATTCGGATAGAGCTTGGGAATGGAGAGAAAATTTCTTGAAAAATGCGCATACAGATAGCCGAAGGCAAGTTGATATCGATTCTCTTGCACGCTCAATATATTGACTTGATTGTGAGAAGGCAATATCATTAAGAGAAAAGCTTTTTCAATTATGAGCTGACCTTAATTGGCTCGCGACTTCGATTTCTTGAATAAGCGAAGAAGCTTATTGGCAAAAGTGTGATTTGGATTACTCTGGCAATAAGGCATATGAAGGTACTTGACGCTGACTTGTGAGAAGGTTTTCGCTTAGAGCATGGCAAAAAAGAGAATACTTATTGAAGTGCGGGGTTTCTAAGGAAAATATCGCGCTTGGGGTTTTTTGAGATTATATAGCACAATGAGTACTTTGAAGAAGCTCTTATCCTGAAATGAACAATCACATTCATAGCGATGAGATAATCTCTTTGCTCACCAGATTACCATCTATGCATATTCCGTATATTAATTCATGACTTATAAAATCAAAAATTGCCGGTGAATATCTATTGAAAAGGCAATTCTTCAAATCGATAAAGTTTAAAAACAGACTCAAGATTCTGACAAAAGCCAAATGAATTTCTACAATATTGGTGGCAAGGATTTGAAGCATCGGTGATGCGATAAGGTCTACAAGCGTCATCAAAAATCTGAAGAAGAAGTATCCTAAGGCAAAAATAAGTGTACTGACTTCTGATTATTGTGTCCCGATTTTTGAAGGCAACCCTAATATATTCAAAATCCATAAAATCGATGATTTTGATTTTAAATGTGATTTTGATTGGGTTATAAATCTTCAATATTTCGCTTTCACTGAGAATTTCTGATGAAAGATGACTTATGACGGATTTTTGCTTAATCTTGAAAAAATCAAAAAGAAAATATTTACCTGAAGAACATTAAGTCAAAAATGAATGGATACGGATACTAATATCTTATTCAATACGACTTCTCAAGAGCAATTGTTTGATATTGCATTGCTTGATTGGGATAAATATTCGATAAACGATACTGAGATATTCTTGGAAAAAGACTTCATTTCTGAAAATCTTATGGAATTGAAAAACAAAAAAGGATCAAATAAATTAATGTGAATTTTTCTTGGGTCTTATACAAAATGAGATTATGATAATTGATTCAGGACTTATTCCATTTCGTATATAAAGAAACTTTTATCTACATTTGGGAATGATTTCAATATCGTGATTTTCTGACAATCAAAAACAAAAAGTGATGAAGATATCAAAAATTTATATGAATTCATCAAGGGATTCCCAAATGTTATAAATTATATAGACAAGACATCATTAAAGGAACTCTTTTATATAATCAATGAATTTGATTTGCTGATTACCTCAGATTCATCACCTCTGCATATCTGAATGGCCAGAAAGATTCCTACTATATGATTATTTCCGAATAGTTGAGCTTTTGAAATTTCTCCCGCCCTTAGTTGAGCCAAGTATTCGATAATCAATAGCTTCAGGCCATGCTCAAAACATAATTATGAATCAAAATTCTTTTGCCAGAATTGCAATGATTCTCTAGCGGGAATATTTGATTGTTATCATTATAAATGTAATAATGCAACAAACGGGATTCCTATTTCTGCCATAGTAAAAGAGGTTAACAGGCTTTTGGATATTGAATAATTTGATAATATTTAAATAAAAGCTTACTTTGCTAAATGTGCATAATTATGTTTGACAAATCAAATACTTCTTATATAATAATAAACAACCTAACTTTATTGAGCATTTAATGCTTCAATTAAAGCAAAAATTACATTAAGTTTTTTATTATTCTGATTTATACATTTATGAAAACACCTCAAAGTTGAGTTGATTTATTGGAATCAACAGTTTCTAATATAATCCCGAATGATTGATTGCGTAAGAAACTAGAGTTGGCACATTTACAGAACAGACCGTTAGTCGTCAAGCTTTGATTTGATCCTACTGCGCCCGATCTTCATCTTTGACACGCTGTTGTACTGAAAAAACTCAGGCAATTCCAAGATATGGGACACAAGATAGTTGTTATCATCTGAGATTTTACTGCTCAAATTTGAGATCCTACATGAAAAAATAAATCACGTCCGCCTTTATCAAAGGAAAAAGTAGCAGAAAATGCAGAGACTTACCTGAATCAACTTTCAAAGATTCTGGATTTAAGCAAACTTGAAGTGAAATTCAATTCTAAATGGTTTGATAATATGCATCTTACTGATATGATCAAGCTCATGTCACAGCATACTTTGGCGCAAATACTTGAAAGAAAAGATTTCCATAACAGATATAACAATTGAATACCTATAGCTTTACATGAATTAGTGTACCCATTATTGCAATGACATGATTCTGTGGTCATTGAATCAGATGTTGAGCTCTGAGGTAATGATCAATTGCTTAATTGTCTTGTTTGAGCTTATATGCAAGAAGTGAAATGAAAAGTCGCTCAAATAATCATGACAATGCCACTTTTGGTTTGAACTGACTGAAAAGAAAAAATGAGCAAGTCTCTCGGTAATTATATCTGACTGACTGAACATCCGAACGAAATTTTCTGAAAAATAATGTCAATACCTGATTATGCGCTTAATGATTATATAAATCTTGCTACTGATTTTGATGACGCAGAGAAAGAAGAGATTTTGAAAGCCTTGATTTCAGGCAAGAATCCTATGGAAGTCAAAAAAACAGTCGCTTATAATGTAGTAAAACAATATCATTCAGAAAGTCAGGCAATCGAGGCTGAAGCATTTTTTTATAAGCAAGTGCAAGATAAAGCGCTTGACTCAAAAGAATTTATTGATATTGACTTTAGCAGTCTTAATCTGCCTAAGGAGAATCTTGCTTTAGTGGATTTATGTTCGTCAATAATTAAAGACAAGAGCAAATCTGCAATCAAGAAACTTATCGAAGCATGAGCAGTAAGCCTAGATTGAGCCAAAATTACTGATATTTACAATATAGTCAGAGATTTAGATTGATTGAAACTGAAGATCTGAAAAAGATGATTTTATAAAATCAAACTTTAAACTTTTATGCCTAAGGGAGATAAAAATATTGAAGCAAAATATGAGAAGATCTTAAAGTGAATGCTGGATAAATATTTTTTATCTTCAGATGGAAGCAATTCGGAAAGCCTGATTTGAATGATTGATTTTGCCCTTAATTGAATATTGAGCAAGCATTGAGATTGACCAATGTTCAATAATTGATCTCTGAGACAGGATAAAACTCAGATTGCATCTTATTCAAAAATACCGGATTCACTTGAATTGGAGCCGAATAAAATATTATCAACAATTCCTGATCACATGTGATGATCGGTAAAAGCTTTTCATCCTTACATGGTAAAAAATGTAATACCGTTACCGAATTTCATCTACCTTGCCACGAATCTGGCAGTTTCATTATATATGCCAAATGCCGTTACATGAGAGGATTCAGGCGATATACTGAATTCAGAGCTTTTTTGTGCAAATTTCTTATCTGACATATCTTGATATGATAAGAATAAATCAGCTTGAGTATTTACATTCTGATGAACCGGAACAAATCTTTACGCAATAAAAATAGGATTAAGCAAAGCTTTTCCTAACCATCATTTAACTTGAGTCAGAGAGGATTGAGTGGTTATTGGATCAAGACCTTCTCATTATTGCCATAGGACCAGCGTTGATTGGCTTGGATTATGACAGAATAATTATGTGCAAGTAGAATCAAATATCAATCAGACCACAAATTTGGAAGAACTTAAATTGAAGTGCAGGGAAGTCTTGGAATCTTGAAAAAAGATCATTTGCATAGAGCTTGCAGGATGAACGACTTCAAATATGTGAATCGACGACATCGAATCAATTTATCATTTCAGGAATAAACTCGTAGATGAGTTTAGGCTTGATTATTCACCTCATATTCATGTAGATGCAGTCCTAGGCTGGGTGTATTTGTTTTTTCTGGAATATGATTTTGATCTGAATAATTTAGGATTCAGTGTTAATGTGATGGACAAATTAAAAAAAATCTGTGATAAATTAAGAATGATTAAGTACGCTGATTCATACTGAGTTGATTTTCATAAAACCTGATATATTCCATACGTATCGAGTATGATCATGGTGAAAGATGGTCATGACTTCAAGAGATTAAGAAGAGATTGAGACTTGATGACTCCGTTATTCCATGATGACCTTGCTTATAATCCTTGAACTTTCACACTTGAAACATCGCGTTCGGCCTCAAATATTCTTGCAACCTGGCTAACGCTAAAAACTTTTTGATTTGAATGATTTCAAGCTTTAATCTGACACACTTTGGAGATTTCAGAGGAAATAAGAGACGAGATTTGATTAAATTCATCAAATTGAATATGTGTTGTAAATAAAGATTCTTTCTGATGCGATGTGTTTGTAAGATGCTATAATGCCTGAACGGATACGGATAATGTATTTGATGCAGAATTGATAGACTCATCACTGCTTGTAACAAATAATGAATATCTGAACAAATTTGCAAAATATTTGATAGAAAATAAAAGCTATATAAGCGACGGGATAGCCATAAGCAAATCTTCTGCCGCAATATATACAGAGACCTGACATCCGATGCCGGCAATCAGAATTTACCCATTGAATCCTAATATTACCAAGAAATCTGCTAGAGATATCATTAAAAAATTGATTACGTTTAAAAAAGAATTCGATTTGGTTTATTCTTGAAACAAATAATAAATATGTGAATATCATGTAAAGTGGAAGATATTGCTTGATATGATACTGTTATCTTGTGCGATTTTGATTGAACAATAACTTCAAAAGATGTTTGTGATGAGATAATGAATAGATTTTGAAAGGATAATTGGCATAAGGCGGGTGAACTTTATGATCAACAACAAATATCTCATAAAGAGCTCAATAGGATTTTCATAGATCATTTAGATGTTTCTCCTCACGACCTGGAGCTTTTTTTAAATGAAAATATAAATATAAGGGAAGGTTTTTTCACTTTTATTGAAAACTGCAGAAAAAGAAGATGTCTGCCCATTATCATTAGCTGATGATGGGATTTTTACATAAAATCCGTACTCAAAGATATTAATTTATCTTTTAATGAATCGGTGGAATGAATCGATTTTGATTCCTCTGATATGATTAATGTCTTCAGCAACAGGATATCTTTCAATGAGAATATATGGGATATAGAATATGTCCAAGATACCGATAATGATGAAGTAGTTCCAGATAAGGGATTCATATTGTCAGAAATCAGATCAAAATGAATTAAAAAAGTATATGTTATTTGAGATAGCACTACAGATTTTTGAGTGGCAGAAAATGCGGATTTTGTATTCTCATGCTGAAAGCTTAGCCATTTCTGTAAAGATAATCAAATCAAACATTATAATTTCAATAATTTCAATGAGATTGATATTTTTCTTAATAATATATAATTTATTATGATTTCTAAATTCATTATCTTTTGATTTTTAATGAAATTTAGATAAAGTTTTATAGTTATTGCTGAGTATTATCAGTAAAAATGCAATTTACTTATTATTTTATATTTATGAATTTAAAGCAAGAATTAGAGCTGAGGTGATTTTTACATCAATATACGCATGAAGAACTTTTTGATTTATATGATAAATGATGAGAGATACTCTATTGGTGAATCGATCCTTCTGCTGACTCATTCCAGTTAGGTAACTTCATTTCTCTTTTAAATGCACTGCATTATGTTAAGAAATGAAACCAGCTTTATCTTATCGTATGATGAGCGACTTGAATGATCTGAAACCCTACAGGCAAATCAGCAGAGAGAAATTTTCTTACAACTGATAAAGTGGAAGAGAATGCGGCAAAAATCCAAAAGCAAATGTACACAGTACTTGAAAATGTATGAAAAAAGATCTGAACAAAACTAGAATTTAAAGTTATAAATAATTATGACTTCTTTAAAGATATGAATGTTTTGGATTTCATGAGAGAAGTCTGAAAATATATGACTGTGAATTGGATGATGAATAAGGATATAGTCAAGAAAAGGATCATTGATCCCGATCAATCGATTTCTTATGCGGAATTCAGTTATATGCTGATAATGTGATACGATTTCTTTAAGTTATTTACAGAATATGGAGTCAAATTAGAAGTATGATGAGCAGATGAATGGGATGGAATATTGTCTTGAGTTGAATTAGTCTGAAAAAAGACATGAAAGACGGTTTATTGAGCAACAAATAAATTAATAACAGATTCGACTTGAAAGAAATTCTGAAAGTCAGAGGGGAACGCAATCTGGCTTGATCCGAACAAGAATTCCCCTTACTTCGTTTACCAATATTTGCTGAATATATCTGATGAGGATGTAGATAAATTATTGAAATTGCTTACATTTATGGATTTAGAAGCAATTGCCGCTATAGTAAATGAACATTCAGTCAAACCAGAATTAAGATTATGACAGAAGGCTCTTGCGAGTTATGTAACAGAAATAATTTTCTGAAAAGAATTTGCCGTGCAAGCTGAAATGATATCTGAAATGCTTTTTTGAAGTCTAGATAAGCTATGAACATTAAGTTCGCTATCAAAGCAAGATTTAGATGCATTAGCTAAGGAAACCGGAAGCATCCCTTATTCTCTAGACATGCAAATAGTCGATGCAATGATTTCTTGCTGATTTGCTTCATCCAAATGAGATGCCAGAAAACTTATTGAATGAGGTTGAATTTTCTTAAATGAGAAAAAAGTTGAGGATATTTCTCTTACAATCACAGATAACGATTTCCATAACAACGTTTCAATATTAAGAAAATGAAAGAAAAATTTTAAATTAATCATTCGTTAATTGATAACAAAATATAAAAATCTCCAGTCAAATATGACTGGAGATTTTTATATTTAAATTCTAGAATGGCTGAATCTTTATATTTTTTTGTTCTTATTCATGTAATTGATACGGTATTCAATATTCAAGCAAATTTTTTTACTCAAAAATAGTTGCGTTTCATTTCGGAAGTCTTAAGGCATTTATAATAGCTTTTTCCTTATTGACTTTACAAAATACTTTTATACTATTTTAGCAAATATGACTAAATCAATACAAGGATTTTTTGATAAGCCGGACTTAGAATATATTTAACAGGATATAAATTTATGAAATTATATTTTATTAGACACTGAGAAACTATAGCGGGCTTAAAATGAGTCATTCTTTGATCTTTGCCATGAAAGTTATCAGAAAATTGAATTCATGAAGCAGAATCAATTTGAAAATTTCTATTAAATGAATGATTTGGCATTTCTAAGATTTATACTAGCAATCTCAAGAGATCAGTTGAGACTTGAAAGATTATTTCCTCTTATTTAAAAGTTCCGCAACATGAACTATTTGATATTAGAGAGAGGGAATCTGGAATAGCCGAATGAAAAAAAGAGACGGATATCGATTGGGAAAGTTATGAGAAAAAGCCACTTCCATATCGCAAACATCTTTGATGAGAAAGTTTTTTGGATGTGAGGAAACGTGTAAATAGATTTCTTGATTCTCTTAGAAATAAGGATTCAGATGAATCTATTTTGATAGTTACACACAGTGTTTTTATACTCATGATGCTATCATTAGTCATGAAAAAAACAATTAACTGTGCCTTAAAAATAAGGATAAAAAAGTTGATTATTGTTTTAAATACAAAAAATAATTCTATCGAATTTATTAGTTATTGATAATAACCTAAATCAATCTAATATTACTTTTTCATTCTTTTGTCTCATCAATACTATAAACTAATTGTAGATGTTTTATTTGATAATTAGTTAATTTTTGTAGAGTCTAAGCTGGCTCATTTAGAAAATGAGACATTGTTACAGAATAAGCCCTTCCGAAGAAGGGCTTATTTTTTTTTGTCGAATATCAGACTTCGATATCCGATCATACGGCAGGTGCTGCACTTATGAAGTCGTATCCTATCAGCCTTTCTGCTCTGATGGAACGATCTCTTTTAGTCACCGATACCGTGTGGTGGCGCTTTTCGTAGAAGGAGATTATAACTTTCTGACCGAGCGCGACGCTGTTGAAGACGTTCTTGCAGAATTCTTCCGACCCTTCGACGGTGATTTCTCTTTTACTGTTCTTGAAGGTTATGGAGAACTTCTCGGGGAAGTCACGTTCGACACTTCCGTAGCCATATCCTCCCCCAAGTGTCAACACCAGTTTCATTGCCTTTCTGCGACCGGCTTCGGTATAGACCTTGTTTGAGACGATGGCATCCTCGCTTATAGGCTCGGACATATTTGTCTCATACTCAATCTTCCTCAGCCCGAGCAACATCTGAAAGCCTTCGACCATCCTCTTGAACATTTTGCACCTCCGAATTTTTGTTTTTGGCTCTGTTGAGAGCAACATAATATTTTTATAACATATATAATATAATAAATATTAGTACTGTCAAATTTTTCAAATAGTTTTTTCAATATATTAAACGTTTCATTGTTAATTGATTTGGACTTTTTTATAAAAAAATTTCTAATTAGATAGCCAATTTACGTTATAATTAATTCCTTTATGGTACTTATTTACAAGAATTACTGTAAACTGAAAGAAAAATCCCGTATTTTCATACGAGATTCTTCTATTGTTTTTTATTGGCTCATCAAGACTAATTGTAGATGCTTTTTTAGATAATTAGTTAATTTTTGTAGGGTCTAAGCTGGCTCATTTTAATACTTTCCTTTGATCTTCAGTACTTTCACGTAAGGCTCTTAAAATATTTTTTTGTGAAAAAACATCTTTTAATGTTACTGTCATTTTGGTATTTTTGCTATATGTCTTAATAGAGGTTTTCATATGATGGGGAAGAAAGAAATTATTTTTGTAATTTGAAAATACAATGTATCATTAAGTAAATCTTTTCATAGATTATAATAAAATCTGACCTTATTGTCAAATATATCATTCATTTCTTGAATTGAATTAGATAAATAATATTTATCATCATGAATTATATATCAATCTATATCTCTTATCTTTTGAGAAATGTAGAAAGTAATTTTTCATGAGTATTTTTCTTGAAAAATATGTATATTTGAAAAGGCATCATGATAAAATTTTATAAACTTTTTCCATGGGATTCTTCTATTATCATCATTTCATCTTAATAACGTATAAATCCAGGAGATGTATGGTTGTGTATGTATATAAAATACATTAATTTTATATCATTTCCTTAATAGATGATCAATATTTCTATCTATAACATCCGTACTTGTGAAAGTTCAATCAAGAATAAAATTATATTCATTATGAGCACAGACATCGAAAAGCTTCTCAAGAATTTTTATTGCACCCTTGGTATATTTATCTGCATAATTTCATTTATAATTTGGCATCCATGTTCTAATTTCATCAAGATCAAGAATATAATAAGCGGCTTTTTGGTCTTCAGTTAATAATCTATTAATAAATTCGGTTTTACCTGCTCATGGCGATCAAGCCATAAATATAGCTATTTTTTCATCGGACTTTGCAAGATTCTTTTTTTTAAAAAAATCTCTTGCCAATCTATTTCTATTTTCTTTGGCCCAAGTATGTAATTTATCTTTTGTCCATTTCACAAATTCAAATTTAAATATATTATTTTGTTATTATATAGAATTTAACTTTTAAATAAAATCTAAATGATGTATTAAAGTTCAATCATATCCAATTTTGCGATTCATTTGCTTCACCTTCTTTTTTATTGGCTCCC